>Ga0105045_10000341_pt1 | contig 32503 bp, 27 predicted proteins | sample MAT02_FD_78089 | JGI IMG/M metagenome (GOLD analysis project Ga0105045, IMG submission 78089) | Freshwater microbial communities from Lake Fryxell liftoff mats and glacier meltwater in Antarctica - MAT-02 (megahit assembly) | ecosystem: Environmental > Aquatic > Freshwater > Ice > Liftoff... | reverse complement strand
TCAAGGACGCTGGCCCATTGCCCGGGCCCCTTGCTCGGTCAAGGACGCTGACCCCTTGCTGCAGGGCCCCTTGCTGGGTCAAGGACTCTGACCCCTTGCTGGGTCAAGGACTCTGACCCCTTGCTGGGTCGACCCCTTGCTGTCAAGGACTCTGACCCCTTGCTGCATTCCTTGCTGACCGACCCCTTGCTGGGCCATTGCTCGGCCCCCTCGATCCGATCGCCTCGGCTACTCACCCCCGATAACTGCACCCCGACGTACAGGTCTCGCGTACCTGGATCTCGCTCAGCTGCGGGAGCGTGCTCACCAGCCGGTCCCAGATCCACTTCGCCAGCACTTCGCTGGTCGGATTCTCCAGCCCATCGATCTCGTTCAGGCAGTAGTGATCCAACTGCGCGTCGAGTGGCGCCCAGGCGGCCTTCAGGTCGCCGAAGTCCATCAGCCAGCCGGTGTGCGGATCGACGGGGCCGCGCACGACCAGTCGGATGCGAAACGAATGCCCGTGCAGGCGCCGGCACTTGTGGCCCGGCGGCACGTTCGGCAGCCAGTGCGCCGCCTCGAAGGTCACGTCGCGGTGCAGCTCGACGATGTGATCGGCAGAGGTCATCGGATCTCCAGCATCTTGTGCACCTGCAGGCTCAGCTTCCACTGCGGATGGGCGAGGCAATAGGCGAGGGCGGCGCGCACGTTCGCCGCGCCATCGGGGCCGTCCATCGGCTGCAAATAGAAGTGCGTGAACTCGAGGTCCGTGAATCGCTCCGGCTGCGCATCGGGCTCGACCTGCGGATAGACGAGCTTGAGCTCCGTGCCGGCACGCAGCACCAGCGGCGCATTGGCCTTCGGGCTGACGCAGATGTGATCGAGGCCGCGTGGTGCCGGCTGGGTGCCGTTGGTTTCCACCGCGACGTCGAAGCCGCGTGCGTGCAGCGCGTCGATCGCCGCCTCGTCGAGCTGCAGCAGCGGTTCGCCGCCGGTGCAGACCACGAGCTTGCGCGCGCGTGGCGACGCGTCGGCAGGCCAGCGCGCATCGACATGTGCCGCAAGCGCTTCAGCCTCGGCGAACGTGCCGCCGTCCGGTCCGATCCCGACGAAATCGGTGTCGCAGAATCGGCAGACGGCCGTGGCGCGGTCCGCCTCACGACCGGTCCACAGATTGCAGCCGGCGAAGCGCAGGAACACTGCCGGACGCCCGCTCTGGGCACCCTCGCCCTGCAGCGTGTAGAAGCACTCCTTCACGGCATACGCCATCAGGACGCTGCCGCTGGCGCAGCCGAGGCGGCATAATGTGTGGGATCGGGCACACCCGCTTCGTGGAAGCCTTTCGCCCGCAGCTGACAGGCATCGCAGTGCCCGCACGCGCCACCGTCATCGGCGGGATCATAGCAGCTGATGGTGCCACCGTAGTCCACCCCCAGCGCCGTGCCGAATTCCACGATCTGCGCCTTGGTCATCTGCTGCAATGGCGCACGGATCACGACTTTCGTGCGCCCCTCCACTGCGGAGGCGGTGGCGAGATTCGCGAGCGTCTCGAAGGCGCTGATGAACTCGGGGCGACAGTCGGGATAGCCCGAGTAATCCAGGGCGTTCACGCCGATGAAGATGTCGCTGGCGCCGAGCACTTCGGCGTAGGCGAGTGCGAACGAGAGGAAGATCGTGTTGCGCGCGGGGACGTACGTGACGGGGATGCCGTGGGCCATGTCGTGTCCGCTGCGATCCTTCGGCACCGCGATGGAGGCATCGGTGAGGGCCGAGCCGCCGAATCCGCGCAGGTCGATGTCGAGGACGGCGTGGCCAATGGCGCCGAGCGTCGTGGCGATCCGCTGTGCCGCCGCGATCTCGTGCTGGTGCCGCTGGCCGTACCGGAAGGTGAGCGCATGCGCCGCGTAGCCTTCGGCGATAGCATGCGCGAGGACGGTGGTGGAATCGAGTCCACCGCTGAGGAGGACGACTGCGGGCCGAGGGCCGGGTGTGTGCGTGAATGACGACATCGTGCAGGGAAGGCTAACGGCCCCGGTCGGCGACGGAAACGGCGGGACGCTGCATGAGATCGCATCGCTGTTCCTGCGCCTCGGCTGCACCGCCTTCGGTGGTCCGGCGGCGCACGTCCCGCTGATGGAAACCGAGGTCGTCACACGCCGCGGCTGGATGACGCGGGCCGAGTTCCTCGACCACCTGGGTGTCGTCCAGGTGCTGCCCGGGCCGAACTCGACGGAGCTGGCGATTCATCTCGGCCATGCGCGCGGGGGCTGGCGAGGCGGTGTGCTGGCGGGACTCTGCTTCATCTCGCCGGCGGTGGTCATCGTGGGCACGCTTGCAGCCGCAGTCAGCCTGCCGATGGTGCAACCGCTGCTGGTTTCCGTGACAGCATGGCTGGCGCCGGTGGTGGTGGCGGTGCTGGCTGCAGCGCTCTGGCTGTTCGGGCGACAGGCAATTGGCCGACCGGGGGCGGCAGTGGTCATGCCCCTCACCGCCGCTGCGGCGATGATCGGCGCGGCACCCGATCCGCTGGTGCTCGGCGTGGGGGCCGTCGCGGCGATGCTCGTGGCGCGCGCGCTCACGTGGCGCACGGCGGCAATGCTACTGCTGGTGTGTGCCGCGGTGGCGTGTGCCGCGGTGGCGGGGGCGGCGATCCCCATGGCGGCGCAGGTCGCCGATACGGCCGCTGCGGGAGGTGCACCCACTGCGCTGCAACTGCTGCTCTACTTTCTGCGGGCGGGAATTACCGTCTTCGGCAGCGGCTACGTGCTGTTCGCGGTGCTCCAGCGCGATCTGGTCGAAGCGCGAGGCTGGCTGACGTTGCCGGCGCTGACGCAGGCCTCCGCCCTGGCACAGGTCACGCCAGGACCCCTGTTCACCACCGCCACGGCGGCGGGGTATGCCATCGCCGGGCCGGTCGGCGCGATCGCGGCGACGGTCGGCATCTTCGCTCCGGCGTTCCTGAGCGTGGCGGTCGGCCCTCCCGTGCGACGGCTGGTGCAGCGCTCACCGATGCTGCGCGCGGCGCTGGACGGCGTGGTGATCGCGAGCGTCGCCCTGCTGGGCCGTGCGGTGGTGGGATTCGCACTGCCTTTATCGGCATGGCAGTGGGGCGTCGCTCTGGCTTCGCTGTTGCTGGTTTCGCGGGGCCGTGTGCCGGCGGCGCTGCTCTTGCTGCTGGCGGTCTGCGCGGGCCTCGTCGCCAGCATCCTTCACCCGAGTCTCCCATGACGCTCAACCGCCGGCCACAGATGCCGGGAGCCGGTTGGGTCCTGCTTTGAACCATCGGCTCGCTGCCCGCCGCGGTTCGGCATCACCGTGACGGCCTTCGGCACCAGGCACGTGACCTGAGAGGCAGTTCTCAACAAGAACCTCTGATCGTTTCAGACGTAGTGACTGGAGAGTCTCTGCCGCTCACAGGCAGTCGACCGGGATGCTACACTCCCGCGACCGGACGACTCCGACCTTCATCCCACGCTTCATGTCCCGACTCCGAACACTCCTCGTCGTCGCCCTCGGGCTGCCGACGATTGCTGCGGCGCAGGCCCCCGCTCGTCCGTCGTCCTCGGCAGCGCCGCTGTCGCGCACGCACGCGCCGAAACCGACAGGCCCGGCCATCACGGCGGCCGACCTGATGACGCGGCTCTACATCTTCGCCGACGATTCCATGCAGGGCCGCGAGACCGGCACCGAGGGCAACCGCCGCGGCCTGCGTTACATCGAGGGTGAGCTCAAACGCCTCGGCCTCAAGCCGATGGGCGACGACGGCGGCTTCCTGCAGGAAGTGCCGCTGGTCAAGCGCGGCTGGAGCACCGACTTCATCGCCAGCGTCGACGGCGCACCGCTGGCCGCCTGGAGTGACGTCGTGCCGCTGCCGATGCGTGGCGGCGTACCGCGCAACGTGAACGGTGCCACGGTCATCTACGGCGGCACGGTGGAGGAGGCGGAGAAGGCGATCAGCGCGTCGCAGGCGGCGGGAAAGATCATCGTGCTCAAGTCTCCCGGCGCGCTGCGGGTGCCGCGGCTGACACCCGGCAGCCCGCTCACCAACGCGGCGGGCATCGCGCTGTTCATCGGCGCGCCGCTTCCCGCACAGTTCCTCGGATTCTTCCGCACACCTGGCATGTCGCTCCCGGCAGCACAGCCGGCCAGCGCGCCGGCCGCGCCGACGACGATGGTGCTGTCGCCGACGGCGCTGCGGACGATCTTCGGCGCCGACGCTACGACGCTCACGCCCGGCCAGACCGGCAAGGCGCTGACGACGACGCTGGCCTACGCCGAAACGCCATCGCCGGCGTACAACGTCGTGGCGGTGCTTCCTGGCTCCGACCCGACGCTGCGCGGGCAATACGTCGCCGTCGGTGCGCACAACGACCACGTCGGCTTCACCGGCGCGCCGGTGGACCACGACTCGTTGCGTGCATTCAATCGCGCGGGGTGGACCATGGCCGGCGCCTATGCGGGCCTGCCGCCGCTGAACGCCCAGCAGCGTGCGACGATCAAGGTCAACGTCGACAGCCTGCGGGCGATCAGCCCGGCGCGGCCCGACAGCATCAGCAACGGCGCCGACGATGACGGCTCGGGGTCGATGGCCGTGCTCGAGATCGCGGAGAACCTCGCGGGCTCGCGCATCAAGCCGAAGCGCTCGGTGCTGTTCGTCTGGCACACCGGTGAAGAGAAGGGACTGCTCGGCGCGCAGTGGATCAGCGACCACTTCCCGGTGCCGCGTGACTCCATCGTGGCGCAGATCAACATCGACATGATCGGCCGTGGTGACGCGGTGGATGTCAAGGGCGGTGGTCCGACGTACGTCGGCGTGGTGGGCGCGAAGCGCCTCTCGACCATGCTCGGCACGACCGTCGACTCGCTTGCTGCGGCGTATCGCACTCCCATCGCGCTCGATCATGCGCTGGACGCCGACGGCCACCCTGAGAACATCTACTGCCGCAGCGATCACTACCACTACGCCCGCGTCGGCATTCCGGTGGCATTCTTCTTCACGGGCCTGCATGGTGACTATCACCAGGTCACCGACGAGCCGCAGTACATCGACTACCCGCACTACAGCCTGCTCACGAACTACATCAAGGACCTGCTCGTGACCGTTGGAAACGGTGCACGGCCCGTGGTGGACAAGCCGAAGCTGGATCCCAACGGGCAGTGTCGGCAGTAGTTTTCCAGCAGGATTGCTGGCCCGGCATCACCTGATGCCCTCACTGCGCGGTCCCGCTCATCGGCGGCACCGCGCAGTGCGCATCATCTCCCGACGTCCACATGGAACACCTGCTCACCGCTGATGCACTGATCGGTCTCGCCACGCTCACGGTCCTCGAGATCGTGCTCGGGATCGACAACATCATCTTCATCTCGATCCTGGCCGGCGGCCTCCCGGTCGACCAGCAGGAGCGGGGCCGCCGGCTCGGCCTGGCCGGTGCGTTCGTGTCGCGCATGGCATTGCTGTTCAGCATCACGTGGATCATGCGCCTCACCGCGCCTCTCTTCTCGGTGCTCGGGCACGCGGTCACCGGCAAGGATCTCATCCTGATCTTCGGCGGACTCTTCCTCATCGGAAAGGCCACCACCGAGATTCACCACAAGCTCGAGGTCGAGGACACCGCCGCCGCACTCGCGAAGGGAAAGGTGGCCGGACGCACGCTCGCATCGGTCGTGGCACAGATCACCGTCATCGACATCGTCTTTTCGCTCGACTCGGTGATCACGGCCGTCGGCATGGTGCCGCACCTCGAGGTGATGATCGCGGCCAACGTGATCGCGCTCGGCGTGATGCTGCTGGCCGCCACGCCGATCAGCGCCTTCGTGGACCGGCACCCGACGGTGAAGATGCTGGCGCTGAGCTTCCTCGTGCTGATCGGGACGAACCTCGTGGCCGAGGGCACCGGCTTCCATATCCCGAAGGGCTATACCTACTTCGCGATGGCGTTCTCGGTGATCACCGAGATGCTGAACATCCGACTGCGCAAGGGATCACCGACGGCCTGACTGCCGCGCAGGTGAGACGGGCGCATCCGCGCGTGTCGCGGGTGTCGCGGGTGTGCATCCGGGCACGCCGTCACGCCGGCACGCCGGCACGCCGTCACTCCGGGCGCCGTGGACCGGGTGGCCGCGGGCGTGGAGCGCGGTCGAGTACGCGGTTGTTGAGTGGTGTGATGACCATGAGGCGCACCGGTGGTGCGCTCTCCGGCCCAGTGCCCTGTTGACCAGGTGGCAGCGCGGTCGCGGGTCGTGGCGCCACGGCCGGCAGTGCACAGACGGGTGTGAAGTATCGTGTCGGTGTGCGAATCGAGCTGGTTCCGAGCGGCGTCGTGCGCCAGTCCTGCCGCAGGTGCTCGACGGGCGTGGCCGCGGGCGTGGTGCCACGCGCGCCACGCGACTCGACGAGCGCCCGCAGTCTCGTGCTGCGGCCATGCAGCACCTGCGACGCGGCGCTCATCTGCTGGCACGCGGCGCTTTGCTCATGTGACGACGCGCTGGCCTGCTGGGCACTCGTGGCATGGCCGATGGCATCGGCCGCGACGACGCCGAGCGACTGCTGCACACCGGCCATCTGCGTCGAGTTCTGCGCTGCGATCTGGCTCAGGTTCGCGGCCGCCGCCACGGTGCGTCCGGCCGATGCGGTGATGCTCTCGAGGGCCATGCCGACGTCGCGTCCCACGGTCTCGATCTCGCCGACGAGGCCTGCACTGCGCTGCATCGTGCCGACGGTCTGGTTCACGCCCCCGGTGATGGCCCGCGTGAGGCGCGCCACGTCGTCGGCCGCCCGCTGCGCCGCCTCGGCCAGCTTCCGCACCTCGTCGGCCACCACCACGAAGCCGCGCCCCGCATCGCCGGCGCGCGCTGCCTCGATGGCGGCATTGAGGGCGAGCAGGTTCGTCTGTTCGGCAATGCGTCCCACCGTCGTCACGAACTGCGCGATGCCCTCCGTCGCGCCGTGCAGCGACTCGGCGGTGCGGCTCGCCTCCTGCACCGAGGTGCGAATCTCTTCCAGTACCGCGACGGCCCGCGCGATGGTCTGCCGCTTCTCGATCGCCTCGCGCTCGATCGACTCGGCCAGCGCCGCCACCGACCCCGCCTCGTGCCGCACCTCCACGGCACGCTGGCCGTGCACGGCCAGCTCGGCGTCGATCTTCGTCAGCATGCCGACCTGGTTCTCGGCGCCACGCGTGACGTTCTCCATCACATGGGAGACTTCGGTCGCCTTCTGCGCGATGCGGTCGCTGACCTGCGACAGCTCACTCGACGACGACGACAGCTCCGAGGCGGTCGCCGCCGTTGCATCGGCCAGGAGTCCGAGTGATGTGCCGGCCTCGTTCAACGCGCTCGCGATGCGTTCGAACTCTCCAGGCATCGATGTCGTCGTCCGCACCTCGAACGCACCGCGACTGAGAGCGTCGGCGTGGTCGACGAGGTGGCGCAGCGGCGTGTTGATGGCGCGCAGCGTGTCACCGACGAGCAGCGTGCCAAGCACCATCACCCCGCCGAAGACGACGAGGATGGCGAGGGCCCGCATCTCCGCGTCGCGTCGCATTTCGGCAGCGACCAGTGTGACCTGGCGCTCCGTCATTGCGCCGAGCCGATCGATGGCGCCAAGCAGCTGACTCACGGCCACGTTGACGCCCGCATCCTCACGACGCGCCGCTTCGACATCGCCGAGGTCCCGGAGCCGGTGCGCCTGGACATACGTCGCTGCCACGGCGGAGAGGGCGCGGTCCACCTGTGCCACCAGCGCGACATGCTCCCGTTCGCGCGCGGACTGCGCGGTCATGTCGCGCGTGATGCCGTGCGTCTCGACGATGAGCGCGCGGAACCGTTCGCCAGCGGCCTGGTCACCATCGCGCAGGTAACGCCTGGCGGCCTGAATCTCCTCAGCGACGGCGGCCGAGAGCTGTGAGGAGAATCGGGCATCGCTTCGGATCACCTCGAGCGCATCAGCCGACGTTTCGGCAGCGGAGTGCAGCGACGTGTAGGCGATGACGCCGGCCGTGCCGAGCAGCAGCGCCAGCAGCAGGAAGGCCCGCAGCAGCCGCCCCCCGATCGTGCGTGCCGTCAGCTCCGGCAGCCAGAGGCTTCTCACCGGCTCTGCCTGACCCGGCGCGCACGCCCATCGACGCACCGCAGACGTACCTCGGCGCTCGTCGCGGCATCACGCTGCGGGCAGCCGGGCAGCGCGGAGAATCGGAAGCGGGGAGACACTGCCATGCGCGGGTGGGTGGACGGGGAGGGTACCCTCCCGGGACGAGCCCGTCCATCCATCCGTCACGCACGGTGACGGCCCGACCCACCGATGAGCGGCACCAGCAGCAATTACCGTCGCTGTTGCCTTCCATGTGGCAGCCACCCAGCCACCCAGCCACCCAGCCACCCAGCCACCCGAGCCACCCAGCCTCACTGCCGCGCCCGACCCGCCGGCTGCTGCTGCGTGAGGCAGTGCAGCGTGCCGAGACCCCACACGAGATCCACCGCGTGAATGCCTGTGACCATGCGGGTGGGGAACCGGTCGGCGAGAATGTTGAGGGCGACGCGGTCGTTCGGGTCGTTGAAGGTCGGGACGATCACGACGCCGTTGGCGATGTAGAAGTTCGCGTAGCTGGCCGGTAGCCGAACGCCGTCCATCATCACTGCGCGCGGGTAGGGCAGTTCGACGATCTGCAGCGGGCCGGCAACGCCACCCACGCGCTGCAGTCGATGCAGGTTGTCCATCGACCGACGGTGATTGTCGTCGTCGGCCGGATCGCGCTCCACGGCCAGCACCACCGTGTCGGCGGCGGTGAAGCGGCAGATGTCGTCCACGTGTCCGTGCGTATCGTCGCCTACGCAGCCTTCACCGAGCCAGATCGTCTCGGGGCAGCCCAGCCAGTGCGCAAAGGCCCGCTCGTAGTCAGCGCGCTCGAGGCCCGGGTTGCGGACCTGAATGTCGGTCAGCAGCCACTCCTCGGTGACGAGCACCCGTCCCCGCCCGTTCACATCGAAGCCGCCCCCTTCCATCACCAGCGCGCCGTTTCCGTCGGCCCGTTCCGCCTTGGCGAGTGGAAGCGCCGTCAGCTCGGCCACATGCTCGGGCACGCGCGTGTCGTGCAGGTAGTTCTCGTACTTTGCCCATGCGTTGAAGCCCCATTGCACCAGTTCCACCGAGCCGTCGGCACGGTGCACGCCGGTGGGCCCCGAGTCGCGCACCCAGACGCGATCGGTGCGCGCGACGTGCAGGCGCACGGTGTCGAGGTCGACGGCGTGCGCCGTGAGCATGTCGCGCGCCTGCTCGCGGACGTGCGCGTCGTGGCAGAGCACATCGACGCGCTCGTGCAGGGCCAGTGCGCGGACGATTTCGGCATACACCCATGGGATCGGCCCGAACTTGGCGGGCCAGTCGGGCTCATGGACCGGCCACGCCAGCCAGGTGCTGGTGTGTGGCTCCCACTCGGCCGGCATCCGACGCGCCGGCGAGGTGAGTGGAGTCACGCGCGGGAACCCGCCGCTGTCAGTCGCCACCGAGCCACCGATTGACGATCGGACCGTATGCGTCGACGCGGCGGTCGCGCAGGAATGGCCAGTTGCGGCGTGTGTCCTCGATCAGCGCGCGGTCGCAGGTGGCCACGAGGACTGCAGGCTCGGCGTCGGCCTGCGCGAGGTAGCGGCCGATCGGGTCGCAGATGAACGAGTGCCCGAAGAACTCGATGCCATCGGTGCCGGGTTCCGGTTCGAAGCCGACGCGATTCGGCGCCGCCACGAACACACCGTTGGCGATCGCATGCGCGCGCTGTGCCGTGCGCCACGCATCCACCTGCGTGGCGCCGAACGTCGCCTTCTCGGCAGGGTGCCAGCCGATCGCCGTGGGATAGAACAGCACCTCGGCGCCGAGCATCGCCGTGATGCGTGCGGCCTCGGGATACCACTGGTCCCAGCAGATCAACACGCCGATCTTCGCGAACTTCGTCTGCCAGACGCGGAACCCGTTGATGCCCGGGTGCACGTCGGTGCGCAGGTCAGGGCCCACGTCGCCGGGGGTGAAATAGTACTTCTCCTCGAAGAGCGGGTCGTGCGGGATGTGCATCTTGCGATACGTGCCCAGCAGCGCACCGTCGGCATCGACGACGGCGGCAGAATTCTTGTAGATGCCGGCCGCCTGCTTCTCGTAAATCGGCACGACGAGCGCCACGCCGAGCGCCTGCGCCACCGCCTGCAGGCGCTCGACCGTGGGGCCGGGAATCGGCTCGGCAATGTCGAAGCGCTCCAGTTTCAGCGACTTGCAGAAGTAGGGCGCGTCGAACAGCTCTTGCAGGGAGATGATCTGTGCCCCCCGATCAGCGGCCTCGCGAATCCGTTCGATCGCGGCGCTCACGGTGGTGGCACGGTCGCCGGTGACGGCCATCTGCACGAGGCCCACCGTGAACGTGGACGAGTCAGTCATGTTCTTGAGTGGCAGCAGGAAAGGGCGCCCGGTCGGCGCCGGGGAAATGTACGCGGTTCGGCCACTCTCGTCCGTCAGGAACCCCGACCGCGCAGCGATCGACTGGCTGCGCTCGGTGGGGCTCCGTGCTCGTCTACAGCGACCGCAGATCGCGTCGCACGAGACCAACCACGAGATCGTTCACGTTGGTGCCACTGGTGAACGCGGGAATCAGCGCGTGTGCCGCCCGCAGCGCCTCGTGGCTGCGGTGCGCCGCCAGGAGCATGGCCGGATCCCGCCCCGCCGCGCGGACGGCCTGCCACGTGGCGGCGGAGACGATCGCCCCCGCCGCATCGGTCGTGCCGTCACGGCCATCGGTGCCGGCGGCGAGCAGCAGCACGTCATGTCCGTCATCGCCTGCGGCAGCGAGCACCTCGGCCGCCGCCAGCGCCAGCGCCTGCATCCGGCCGCCCGGCGGTGCATCGCCGTGTGGTACGGCCACCGTTGGTTCGCCACCCCAGCAGAGGATGCGCATCGCGTGATCATCCGTCTGCCTGGCCTGCGCGGCTCCCTCGAGCAGTGCGACCGCGATCGCAATCCCGCAGGCGTGTGCGTCGCCAGCGAGCGGGCCACCGCGCAGGGTCGCCTGTGCCCCGCGCTCGCGCGCAGCCGCCACGATTGCCTCGCACGCTGCGGCGTTGCTGCCGATGACGTCATGCCGGATCGGTGAGCACGGCGGCAGCGAGGCCGTGTCGCTGCGGGTGAGCCCTTCGTCGATCAATCGCCGTGCATGTGGCGTGAGCGCGGCCTGCGAGAGCGCGGACGTGACCATCTCCGGCGTGGCGATGTCGGGAAGGCACGGGTTTCCGCCGATGCCGTCGGCGGTGCTTCCAGGGACATCGGAGATCGCGAGCACGTCGGTGTGCGCTCCCACCGCATCGAGCGCTGCGCCGAGCGTCCCGCCGCCCCACATCGAAAGGCGCCGGCGGAGGAGGTTCATCGCGCCGATCTCCAGTCCGGCACCGAGCAGGGCGCGGCAGCAGGTGGCGTAGTCGGCGTCGGTCGTGCCGGTGCGTGGCGCGCCGATCAGCGCTGATGTGCCCCCGGACAGCAAAACCAACACCCGCTCACCGGCGCGCACGCCGCCGCGCACGTATGCCGCGAGTGCCTCGGCGGCGGCCTTCGAGCGCACGCCAGGCACGGGATGATCGCCGGTCTGGATGCCGAGTGGGGCAAGGGCGGCATCGTCCGGATCGGCGGCCGCGTCGTGCGAAATGCAGACCCCGCCGCGCACCGTGATGCCGCGCACGAGGCACCAGTCGAGCGCAGCGGCGGCCATCGTGCGCGCAGCCTTCCCCATGGCGAGGATGTGGAGCGGCACCCGATCGGAGGGATCGAGCGCGGCCAACCCGTCGCGCACGGCGTGGCCAGGCTGCAGCGCGAGCAGTGCCGCGCGGTACAGCTCGTCGAGAAACCGCTCAGGCGATTCGGTGGACACGGAGACAGTGTACCGCGCACCGGGCGAACGCGCACCACTGGTGCCCGCTGCGACGACGACGGGGCGCACCATCTGCTGGTGCGCCCCGTCGTCGTCCCTCGTCGGGCGGTCTCGCCTACTTCGCGCCGGCCGCCTTCGCCACGGCGGCACCAAGGTCCGTGTAGGCCGCGTCGACCATCTGGCGGAACGGCTTGGCAGTGTAGGTGATCATTCCGTCAGGGCCGATCACGTACAGGTAGCGTGCATCGTAACCGGCGCCGCTGTTGAACGCACCGTACAGCGAACCCACCGCACCGCCGACGTCGCTGCCAAAGAGCATCGGGAAGTTCGCGTCGCGCGCCCACGCCTGCTGGTCGGCACTGGCGTCGGTACTGATCGCGATCAGCGTCACCTTCTGCCCGCTGCGAAACATCTCGGCGTACTTGTCGCGGTACGATTCCATCTGCGTGGTGCAGCCGGAGGTGCGGACTCTGGGGAAGAACGCGAGCACCACGGTCTGACCGCGGAGTGAGGCGAGCGACAGCGGTCGCGCCGCTCCGTCCTTCGCGATCACGTTGATCGTGAAATTCGGCGCGGCCTGGCCCATCCCGGGACCGGCCGCCGGTGCGGTGGCGGCGGCCTGAGCGTGCGACGTCGCGGGGGCAACGAGAAGGCCGGCAATGGCAACGGCGGCAAGGGTGCGGAAGATCTGCATGGTCGGTGAACGGATGAAAGACGGGTCAGGTACCAGCCGGTGACGTGCACTGCATCGCCGGAACGGATCCGCAGGGGGCCGGGACTGCGCCCCCGTGCGAAACGGCGATGGGCCTGCTACTTCGCCCCGCGCGCCAGGTTCCGCAGGACGTACGGCAGGATGCCGCCGTTGCGGAAGTACTGCAGCTCCTCGGGGGTATCGATCCGGGCCCGCACCGTGAACGTCTTCACGCTTCCATCCGATCCCGTTGCGGTGGCGGTGAGGATCGTGCGCGGCTGGAGCGTGTCGTCGACGCCGCTGATGTCGATCGTCTCGAAGCCCGTCAGCCCGACCGACTCACGGCCCTCCCCATCGAGAAATTCCATCGGAAGCACGCCCATCCCCACCAGGTTGCTGCGGTGGATGCGCTCGAAGCTCTCGGCAATCACACCGCGAATGCCGAGCAGGCGGGTACCCTTGGCGGCCCAGTCGCGGCTCGATCCGGTGCCGTACTCCTTGCCGGCAACGATCACCATCGGCGTGCCCTCACCCTGCAGGCGCATCGCCACGTCGAAGATCGTCTCCGGCTCGGCACCCGGTGCCGTTGCGGTCCACCACCCCTCCTTGCCGCCAACCAGCTCGTTGCGAAGGCGGATGTTGGCGAAGGTGCCGCGCATCATCACCTCGTGGTGGCCGCGGCGGGCGCCGTACGAGTTGAAGTCCTTGCGCGCCACACCTCGTGACTCCAGGTACACTCCGGCCGGTGACGCGGCCGCGATGTTGCCGGCAGGGGAGATGTGATCGGTGGTGATGCTGTCGCCGAACATGCCCAGGACTTTCGCCCCCGCGATCGGCGAGATGCCCGGGGGCGTCATCGTCATGCCCGCGAAGTACGGCGGCAGCGCCACGTATGTGCTGTTCTCGTCCCACGTGTACGTCTCGCCAGTCGGAGTGGGCAGGTCGCGCCACTGCTGATCGCCCTCGAACACGGCGCTGTACTCCTTCTCGAACTGCTCGCGCTTGACGCTCGCGAGCACTTCGGCCTCGACGTCAGGCAGCGACGGCCAGATGTCCCTGAGGTACACCGGGCCGCGATCACCGAGGCCGATCGCCTCCGTGGCGAAGTCGATGTCCATGCGGCCGGCGAGCGCGTAGGCGACGACCAGCGGCGGCGACGCGAGGTAGTTGAAGCGCGTCTGCGGATTGACGCGGCCCTCGAAGTTGCGGTTGCCGCTCAGCACCGCGGTCGCGACCAGCTTGCCGCTGTCGATCGCGGCGCTGATCGGCTCGGGCAGCGGGCCGCTGTTGCCGATGCACGTCGTGCAGCCGTATCCGACGGTCTGAAAGCCGAGGCGGTCGAGATACTTGTCGACGCCACTCTTCGCGAAGTACTCGGTGACGACCTTCGAACCCGGTGCGAGCGACGTCTTCACCCACGGCTGCGTGCGCAGGCCCGCTTTCACGGCAGCGCGTGCGAGCATGCCGGCGGCCAGCATCACGCTGGGGTTGCTGGTGTTGGTGCAGCTCGTGATGGCCGCGATCACGACTGCGCCATGCTTGAGTTGGAACGTCTCGCCCTTGTAGTGGACCGTCACGCCGGCCATGGCGTCGTCCACCGGCCCGCCCTCGTTCTCCATCACGGCCGTGGCGGTGGCGCTGGCCGTCACCGGCGACGCCTGCGCGCTCAACGCCTTCAGGGTGTCGGCCAGGTTGGCGCGGTAGTTCGCCTTCGATTCGCTGAGCGGGATCCGATCCTGGGGCCGACGCGGGCCGGCCATGCTCGGCACCACGCCGGTCATGTCCAGCTCGATGGTGGACGAGTACATCGGATCCGGCGTCGCATCGGTGCGGAAGGTGCCCTGCAGCTTCGAATACGCCTCCACCAGCGCGATCTGCTGCTCGCTGCGGCCGCTGAGTCGCAGATAGTTCAGCGTTTCGGCATCGACGGGAAAGAAGCCCATCGTGGCCCCGTACTCCGGGGCCATGTTCGCGATCGTGGCGCGGTCGGCGAGCGACAGGTTGCTCAGGCCGGCGCCATAGAACTCGACGAACTTTCCGACGACCTTCTTCTTGCGCAGCATCTCCGTGACCGTCAGTACCAGGTCGGTGGCAGTGGCGCCGACGGGGAGCTTTCCGGTGAGCCTGAATCCGACGACTTCCGGGATCAGCATCGACAGCGGCTGGCCCAGCATCGCCGCCTCCGCCTCGATCCCACCGACACCCCAGCCGAACACGCCGAGTCCGTTGATCATCGTCGTGTGGCTGTCGGTGCCGACGAGGGAGTCGAAGTAGGCGTGCGTCGAGCCATCGTCGTCGCTGCGCGAGAAAACCGTCTGGCCGAGGTACTCGAGGTTCACCTGATGGCAGATGCCGGTGCCCGGCGGCACGGCGCGGAAGTTCTTGAGGGCCGTCTGGCCCCAGCGCAGGAACTGGTAGCGCTCCGTGTTCCGCTCGAACTCGAGCGCGACGTTGTTGACGAAGGCATCGGCGGTGCCGAATTCATCGACCTGCACCGAGTGATCGATGACGAGGTCCACGGGCTGCAGCGGGTTGATGCGGTTCGGGTCGCCGCCAAGGGTTTTCAGGGCGTCGCGCATCGCGGCAAGGTCCACGACGCAGGGCACGCCGGTGAAGTCCTGCAGCAGCACGCGCGCCGGCATGAAGCTGATGTCACGCTCGGTGGTCGCGGTGACGTCCCACGCGGCGAGCGCCTCGATGTCGCTCTGCTTGACGAAGGCGCCATCCTCGCAGCGGAGCAGGTTCTCGAGCAGCACGCGCAACGAGACCGGGAGGGTGTCGATCCGGGCGCCAGGAAGCCCTGCCAGGGCGTCGAGACGGAAGACTGCGTACGTGGTGCCGCCGACGTCGAGCGTCGCGCGGGCACCGAAGGAGTTCGGATGGGACATGGTCCGACGATCTCCGGAACCGGGGCCCCCGCCGCTTGAGGCGGGAGCGGAGTGATGAATGGAGCCACTGCCGACGGACCGGCACCAGGGCCGGATCGACAGGCTCCGCGAAAGATAGCGACCGGGCGATCGGGTCATCGTCCCGTGCCTCCGGGTTGGTCGACGATCCCGCCTCCGCGTTCTGCCGAGACGATCCCGGGCTAGTTTTCCCGCGATGACGACCTTTTCATCCCCCGACGTGCTCGCCATTGCCGTGCAGCTGATGGCCACCGAGTCGACCACCGGCAACGAGGGACGTGTAATCACGGTCGCCGAGCAGATCCTTACCGAGCTCGGCTGGCAGGTGCGGCGGATTTCGGTCTCACCCGGTCGCGACAACCTGCTCGCGTATGGCGCACACCCGGTCGAGCTCGTCTTCTCGACCCACCTCGACACCGTTCCGCCGTTCATCCCGCCGAGCATCGATGGCGACCGGCTGCTGGGGCGCGGCGCCTGCGACGCCAAGGGGATCGCGGCCGCCATGATCTGCGCCGCCACCGCCCTGCGCGACGAAGGCATGCCCGTGGGGGTGCTGCTGGTGGTGGGCGAGGAAGCCCCGCACGACGGCGCCCGCGCCGCCAACGCGCTTCCGAACAACTGCCGCGTCCTGATCAACGGCGAGCCGACCGAGTCGAAGCTCGGCATCGGTACCAAGGGCGCGCTGCGATGCACGATCACGACGCGCGGCAAGGCGGCGCACAGTGCCTATCCGCATCTTGGTGTGAGCGCGACCGCGAACCTCGTCAAGCTGCTCACCGAGCTCGACACCCTCTCACTGCCGACGCACCCGATCCTCGGGGCGACGACGATCAACATCGGCGGCCTGTCGGGCGGTGTCGCGGACAACGTGATCGCACCCGAGGCGACGGCGCGACTCATGATCCGCATCGTCTCGCCCAGCCATGACATCGTCGCGATCCTGACGCAGTGGCTTGGCGATCGCGGCACACTGCACGTCGAGACGCAGGTGCAACCGGTGCTGCTTGGTTCAGTCGAGGGCTTCGAGACCGACGTGGTGGCGTATGCGACCGATGTGCCGGAGTTGAGCAACTGGGGCACGCCGTACCTGTTCGGGCCCGGGAGCATTCACGTGGCGCACACCGATCACGAGTTCATCGGGATCGCGGAACTGCGCGCGGCGGTGGGGGCCTACGTGCGGCTGGCAAAGGCGGCTCGCGTCACGTGACGAAGGTGCGCGCGCCAACGGCGGCTGCCGCCCGGTTGGCACGGTTGCTCGTCCTCATGGCGGTGCTGCCCGCGTCGCTGGTGGGCCAATCGCCGTGCACCGTCACGGCGGCCGGTGCACTGGGCGAGCATGCTGTCGAGGATCTGCTGCTGGCACCGCAGGCGCGGTCGGCTCTGTCCGCGGATGCGGTCCGGCCACCGACGACGTTCGCGGACTCGCTGGCGCAGAATGTCGTGGCGGTCTTCGCCACCGGCGTGTTGCAGCAAGGGGCACTCCTCCGGCGATTCGTCTCTGGCGACCAGCGGACGACATTCTGGTGCGCGGAGGTGCGCGACCGACAGTCGGGAATGATCGTTGCCGACGAGCCGGCGCTGCGTCTCACGGGTACCGCCGACGGGACGGCATCGCGCACGCTCCGTGACGCAGTTCGCGGGCACATCACGAATACCTCGAACACCTACGTGCGCGTGCCGACCCGCTCGGCGACGGTGCTCGTGGAACCGCGCATCGCTCGCGAACGGTTCTGGCGCGATTCACTGCGCGCGCTGCTGGCAGACTACGAGATGCTTTTCCAACGCCTCGGCGGCGAGCGCCCGGATGGCAGTGCGGTCCTGCTGCTCTCCGATGATCCGCGTCGCGCGCTCCTCACGCTCGGGCTCTGGTACGCGACGAAACCCCCGGTCGAGTCGACGCTGATGGGGCTCGGACGCACCGTGGCCGTCATCGTGCGCGTCGGCGGCCGCGGGTGGGGACGTCACGAGTTGGGGCATGTCGTCGTGTCGGAAGTGCTCGGTGCGCTGCCGACGAGTCAGGTCGCGCTCACGCTCGCGATCGACGAAGGCATCAGTCGCGGCGTCGGCGGCACGCTCGGACGACCGCTGACGGCATACGTCTGCGATTCGGCGCGGACGGCGCTGGAGCTGCTCGATCCGGACTCGCCCGACGTACCACTGGCGACGCTGTGGAGCACCGAGCCGACCTACAACGGCGCCCGCGATGCCATCGGGCTCGTGTACCAGTATCTCGTCGCAGAGGGCCGAGGCCTCGACATTCGCGGAATTCTGCACGCCAAGCCTGCGACGCGTAACGACGTGTTTCGTGTCATGCTGGCGCTGGCGCGTCCCGCATTCGTCGCCTCCCCTGCTGCGGTGCGCGCCTGGGCGCTGCAGCAATGTCCAGGGCGGTGAGCTGACGACCGGGCGACGTCATGCGACCGCGGGCAGCGTCACGGACCACGCCCCGTGATCTGATGACCGGCCCCCTCGATCGGCGTCCCTGCCGCCGCCCCCCGCTCCAGACTGATCGCCCCCGTCGGACAATCCACACTGAAGTCACTCTGTACCGGACTCCAGTCGAAGCGTTGCTGCCGCGGCATCGCCTTCCCGTCCTCGCCGCGTACCATCGCGTGCGGCGCCATTGCGATGCACTGTCCGCATCCGGTGCACCGGTCGCTGGCGACGTGCACGCGCACCTGCTGCCGCGGGAAGATGCCGCGACCGGCCGACAGCGCGTCCGGGATGGATCCAAGTGCCTCCGCCGCCGCGTTCGCCCCGGCCTCGATGAGGCTCGGAATCTTTTCGAAGTTGAACCAGCCGTAGCGGCTCACGTGCGGGCGGATGAGCACCAGCGGCGGACCGCGCCAGTCGGCCAGCGGCGCGCGCTGCAGGGTGCGCATCATCAGCGTGGCCGAACGCATGAAGATGCCCGCCACGCCCTCCTGCGTCACCGCGGTCGCGTGCTCCACCTCACTGTTGCCGACGTCGACCGCGATCAGCAGGTCCAGCCCCTCCGACGCGGCCGTCACGGGCATGTTGTCCACCGTGCCGCCATCCACGCACACGCGGCCCGCCACCACGCCTGGCGGAAAGAACCCTGGGAGCGCGCACGACGCGTACACCGCCTCACGAATGGACGCCGCGCGAAACCCCGGTGAGCCCCACATCACCTGCATGCCGCGCTCCAGGTCCACGGTGTTCACGAGCAGCGGCCGTGGCAGCTGATCGAAGCGCCGGTCGGGAATGACGCCGGCGATCAGGGCCTGCAGCGGCTCGGCCATGTAGATGCTCGGGCTCCGCAGCAGACCACGGGCAAAGCCGGTCGCGTTCACGCGAAACAGGTCCTTGCGGCGAAGCGTCAGTGCCCGCGCACGCATCACGCTGACCGGTGTGCCCAGTGCGCGTGCGCTGGCGATGAGCGACCCGATGCTCGATCCCGCCATCATCACCGGCGAAATCCCCGCGCGCTGCAGCACCTCCAGCACCCCGATGTGCGCAAACCCCTTCAGCCCTCCGCCGCCGAGCACCAGTCCAATCCGCGGTCTGTCCGATGTCATGCCAGTAGTGAAAGATGAAGTGGAATCGTGCGCACGTCTGCACGATGCTCCGGCCTGCCGATCACAGTCTACCCTCCGTGCAGACCCGGGTGTCAGGGTGACGACGCACGAGAGGGGGGAAAACGTCACGCGCTCCGCACCCCTGTGCGATCCTCCGGTCGTCGGTGATCTTGCCTCCGTGTCCACTTCCGGCTCCATCTCATCTGTGCCAGGCCTGGTCCGAGCCGTCGGCGTGTTCGGCCTCGCCGCGAGCATCTTCAACGTCACCGTCGGCGGCGGGATCTTCCGCCTGCCCTCCGGCGCGGCCGCCGCCGCCGGCACCGCGGCACCCTTCGTATACCTGATCTGCGCCGCGGTCATGGGCTGCGTGGTCCTCTGCTTCGCCGAAGCCGGGAGTCGCGTGCCTCTCACCGGTGGACCGTACGCATACGTCGAAGCGGTGTTCGGGCGCTACGTGGGCTTCCTGTCCGGCGTGCTGCTGTGGATGATCGGCACCACCGCCGTCGCCGGCGTCGCCTCCGCGTTTGCCGAGGGGCTGGGCACACTCCTCGGCATGCCGTCGTTACGAAACCCGATCATCATCGCGGCGTTCGTCGGCCTGGCACTCGTGAACATTCGCGGCGTCACGCAGGGGACGCGGCTGATCATGGTGCTGAGTGTCGCGAAGCTGCTGCCGCTGCTGGTGTTCGTCGGGCTCGGGGCGTTCTTCATCCAACCCGCCAACCTCGTCGTCGAGCAGATGCCGGCACCCGCCAGCCTCGCGCGCGCCGCCATCATCCTGATCTTCGCCTTCAGCGGATGCGAAAGTGCGCTGGTGCCGAGCGGTGAAGTGAAGGACCCTGCGCGCACGGTGCCGCGGGCGCTCGCGATTGCGATGATCGGCGTCACGGTGCTCTATCTCTGCGTGCACCTCGTCGCCGCGGGACTGCTGGGCGACCGGCTGGCAACGGTGAAGACGGCGCCGCTCGCATTTGCGGCCGAGCAGTTCCTCGGTAGCCCGGGGCGCCTGTTGCTCCTGGTGGGCGCGACCATCTCCATGTTCGGCTACGTGAGCGGCATGACGCTGGCCGTGCCACGGGCGCTCTGGAAGTTCGCGCAGGACGGGCTGCTGCCGCCGGCCATCGGCGCCATCCACCGCACCTACCGCACGCCCCATGTGGCGATCGTGGTGCAGACGTCGTTCGTCGGGCTGCTGGCGATCTTCAACTCGTTCGAGCAGCTGGCCGTGATCTCCAACCTCGCGGCACTGCTGCTGTACGCCGCCTGCGCGATGGCGACCCTGGTCCTCCGGAAGCGTGGCATCCGGCAGGACGGGGCGGTGCCGTTCTCGGTGCCTGGCGGACCGGTCATCCCGGTGATCACGGTGCTGCTCATCGGCTGGCTGCTGACGTCCATCACCGTCGACGAGTGGGCGGTGCTGGCCGTGACGCTCGCCGTTGCATCGGTCATCTTTGTCATCGCCCGCCGCACACTCACCCCGATGACCGCTCCGGCTGCATGACCGCTCCCGCGCACGACCCGCTCCTCCGCTTCCGCGACCGCTTCCCGATCCTCGCGCGCAGCACGTACCTGGTCAGCAACTCGCTCGGCGCGATGCCGGCCAGTACCGCCGCTCGGCTTGCCGAGTATGCAGACTCGTGGAACACGCTGGGCGTGAAGGCGTGGGCGTCGCGGTGGTGGCAGCTGCCGATCGAGGTCGGCGATGTCGTCGCACCGCTCATGGGCGCGCCGGCCGGGACGGTGTCGATGGTGCCGACGGTCAGTCAGGCGCAGGCAATGATTCTTTCGGCGCTGACCTTCGTTCCCGCCCGCGACGAGATCGTCATGACGGCGCTCGACTTCCCGAGCGTGCGCTACGTGACCGACGAACTCGCGCCCAAGCTCGGCGCGCGCGTGACCGTCGTGCCGAGTGACGATGGAGTCGGCATCGATGTCCAGCGGGTGATTGACGCGATCACGTCGCGGACGGCACTGGTGGCGATCAGCCATGTGCTGTTCAAGTCGGCGTACATCATGGATGTGGCGCCGATCATCGCCAGGGCGCATGCCGTCGGCGCACTGGTGGCGCTGGACGCCTACCACGCGGTCGGCGTGATCCCGCTCGACGTGCCGGCGCTGGGCGTGGACTTCTACATGGGCGGGGTGCTGAAGTGGCTCTGCGGTGGTCCCGGGGGGTGCTTCCTGTGGGTGTCGCCCGAACAGTCGGCGGCGCTGCGGCCGGCGCTCACCGGCTGGCAGGCGCACCAGCGACCCTTCGCCTTCGAGCCCACGCTCGACCCGGCCAGCGGCGCCTGGCGGTGGCTCGGCGGCACACCCACGGTGCCCGCCCTCTACGCGGCGCTCGACGGGCCGCGGATCATTGCCGAGGCCGGGATGACCGCGATCCGCGAGAAGAGCATGCGCCAGACCGCGCGGCTGCTGGCGCTGGCCGACGCCCGTGGCTTCGCCGTGCACGCCCCGCGCGACCCGGCCCGCCGCGGGGGCACGGTCGCCTTCGACGTCCCGCACGGGCCAGCCGTGGCGCAGGCTCTTCTCGCACGAGACATTGTGATCGATTACCGTCCCGGGGCAGGAATCCGCGTGGCGCCGCACTTCTATACGACCGATGAGGAACTCGAGGCCGCCGTCGCGACCCTCGACGACATCCTTGCCTCACGGGCGTGGGAACCGTTCGCCGCCAACCGACCCGTGGTCACCTGACGCACTTCGCGTCGCCGATGCCAGCTCCGCTCCCAGAGGAACGCCCACCGATGTCACAAGCCCCGAAGCGTGTCCGCAAGCAATACAAGAACGACGACTATCCGCTCGCGCTCCTGCGGTTCGAGGATGGGCACGAGATCAAGGTCTACAAGGGCACCGGCAAGGAGTTCGACTGCTATCCGGGCGAAACCATCAAGATCATGGCGCTGTACGATCCGACCAGCACCGAGCGTGAACTCGTCGCGACGCGGAAGTCGGACACCTTCGACGACGTCGGCGAGTAACTCGCGGGAGACGTGAGCGGTGTAACGGTCATGGTCGGACGGGGCGGTGCCGGCGTGATGCTGGGGCCGCCCCGTCGTCGTCTGGTGCCATGACCGTGCTGCGGCGCGCTCGCGCCACTGGCAAACGGATGGCACACGCGTGACGCGTGACGCGGCGGAGCATCCAATTGTTGAGGTCGCCACGCAACGCTTTTTGTAGCTTTGCGCCCACAGTTCGGGTCACCTGCCCCAGGGTCGCGCTCGCATGTTGCGTTTCACGTGAGTAATCTGTCATCAGGCACAGATGGCTAACTGTCGGCAGTGCTGGCAGTTGGCGCGTCGGCCGCCCCTGCGCGATGCAGCACAGGGAGGCGTGAACGGCTGGCATGCGTGGTGCGCTCCGAATGGGGCAGTCCCTCACCTGCCACAGCGCTGGAGTTCCGGAATGATCAAGTACACGATGACGATGATGGCATGGGCCACGCTCTCTGCGGCGCCCGTCATCGTTGGCGCACAGGCCGCTGCGGCATCGCCGCCTGTCTTGCCGCCGCCGGTCGTCGCGGTGCAGGCGGCTGCAGCCGATCCGCTGGCAACCTGCGATTGCCCCGAGGCCGATTCGCGCGGCGAGTTGCGCAACCTCGCGGCGTTCGCCCCGCTCGGCCTGCTCGGCGCGATGGCGGCGGCCGGCCGGCCGGCGGGCTTCGCGGCCGCGGCTGGAGGCGCACCACCGCTCGTGGTGGCCCGAGGCGATGATCCGCTCGCAGCCCGCGAGCCCGAGATCGCCGTCAGCGACCCCGCCCGCAACGCCTCTGCCGAGCCGTCGCTCACGGAGAGCGCCCGCAACTATCCGCCAGAGGTCACGGCAGAGCTGATGCGCGGCGGGATTCGTCCACCGAACACCGGCACGCCGATGCCGTCGGTGTTCCTCATTGGTACGGGTCTCATCGCGGTCGGCTGTGTCACGATCATCCGCGCTCGGGGCTGATCCGGCCGCACTGCGGCCATTCCGTCGGCGGCCGTCGCGCAGATACCGCGGCGCCCGCATCTTCGGGACGACACTGTTCGCGCTCGGCGCGATCCTCGTCACGATCGTCGGCGTGCAACTCCTGCGCGGCACGATCGCGCGTGAACGCGCCCGGGCCGAATGGGCAAAGCTGATGCAGTCCGCGTCGTTCACCGCCGTGGCCGATCTGGGCCGGAAGCGTCGCATCGCATCGGGCAAGCCTGTCACGCGCGTCATCATCCCCTCCATCCGTCTCGACGAAGTGGTGGTCGAGGGGCTTGGCGATCGCGACCTGTGGGCCGGACCGGGGCACATGCCGGGCACGGTGCTCCCTGGCGAGAACGGCAACTCGATCGTCTCCGCCCATCGCGATCGTCATTTTCACCGCCTCGACGACGTGCGAGTCGGCGACGTGATCGAGACACAGACGGAGCAGATGAGCGTCCGGTGGCGCATCACGACGCGGCAGATCGTGCAGAAGGACGAGAAGGCGATCTTCGAGACCACGGAACCGACGTTGACGCTGACCACCTGCTGGCCGACGCGCTACTTCGGTTCCGCCCCGGACCGCCTGCTGATCACGGCCGTGCCGGTATCGATGCGTGAGCGGACGGCGACACCACCCGCCGTCCGGCCGAGCGCAGCGAGCAAGTAGCGTCAGGTCGTCTGCGACCGCTGGGCGCCCCTCCGACATCCCTGTCCCGCGGCGCGCACCCGTGACATCCCTGTTCGAATGACGCTGCTCCGCGTGTTGCCCCACATCGCTGCCGCGCTCGAGCGGCGCGTTCCCGTCGTGGCCCTCGAGACGTCGGTGCTCGCACAGGGGCTGCCGGTGCCGCACAACGCCACGGCCGCCGCGCAGATGGTGGCGGCGGTCGAAGCCGTAGGGGCCGTGGCGGCGCTCACCGCAGTGGCGGGAGGGCAGGTCACGCTGGGCCTCACGCAGCCGGAACTGCGGCGGTTCCTCGCGCGCGACGGCGTCCGCAAGGTGAGCGCCCGCGATGTCGCCGCATGCGCGGTGCAGGGAGCGGACGGCGCGACCACCGTGGCGGCGTCGCTCATGATCGCACACGCCGGAGGTATCCGCGTTTTTGCCACCGGAGGGATCGGCGGGGTGCACCGCGGTGCTCCCTTCGACGAGTCGGCCGACCTGCAGGCGCTGGCGCACACACCGATGGTCGTCGTCTGTGCCGGTGCCAAGTCCATCCTCGACCTGCCGGCGACCCTCGAGCGGCTGGAGACGTACGGCGTGCCGGTGGTGGGGTATGGCACGGACGAGCTGCCGGGGTTCTTCACGCGGGGCACGGGACTGCGCGTGCCGCTGCGTGCCGACACGCCCGACGAGATTGCACGGATTGCGCAGGCGCACTGGGCGCTGCATGAACGCAGCGCCGTGCTGGTGGTGCAGCCACCGCCGGAAGCGACGGCACTGGGGCGCGACCTCATCGACGCCGCCGTGGCTGGTGCGGTGCGCGATGCCGACGCGGCCGGCATCACCGGCGCCGCGCTCACGCCCTTCCTGCTGGGTGCCGTGCTCACCGCCACCGATGGGCGCTCGCTGCCCGCCAACCTCGCGCTGCTGCAGGCCAACGCGGCGCTCGCGGCGCAGATCGCCGTCGCGATGGAAACGGGCGTCGGCCGGGCACAGGGAGCGTGACGCGGGCGTTCGCTGTATTGTGCACCGGTGGGGTCGCGCCGGCGCCCGCGCTCTGCCCGGCGGCGCGAATGATCAGGAACGTTGCAGCGGTGTATCATCCGATCGGCGGGGTGGCTCCCGGTATGGACCGGCACCTATCTTCCCTGCTGACGCCTTGCCCGGAGGACTGTCGCGATGGCCTCGCAATTCCTGTCGTCCGAAGAGTACGACGAACGCGCGCACCAGCTCTACAACGAGGGGAAATTCGACGACGCACTGTCCGTGCTGCGCGAAGGCCTCGTGCTCTATCCGACGTCCGTCGAGCTTCACGTCGGCGAGGGGTACGCGCGCCTCGCCCGTGAGGAGTACGCCTGGGCACGCCGCAGCTTCGAGGAGGCGCTCACGCTCGACGCCGAGCACGAGGACGGTCTCGCCGGCATGGGCGAGACACTGCTGCGGTTTGGCCAGGTGGACCACGCCCGCAAGAACTTTCGTCGCATCCTCGAGCTCGGGTACCACGATGACGTGGAACTGATGCTGCAGGTCGGCCGTGCGCTGTTCCGCGACAACCTCGTGGAGGACGCGGCGCAGTTCTTCGACATCGCAGTGCAGCAGGCGCCCGAGTCCGCGGAGGCGGTGAGCTGCATGGGGTACGCGCAACATCGCAGCGGCGAGGACGACGCAGCCATCTCCACCCTTCGCCGCGCGCTCAAGCTCGACCCCGACTACACCGAGGCCCGCATCTACCTCGCCAACCTGTTGTACGACAAGCAGGAGTACGAGGCGGCGCTGTACCAGTTCGAGAAGTCGTCTCCCGAGGATCACTGGGACGAACTGGGCATCTGGCGGCTGATCGAGCTCAAGAAGGCCGCCTATCGTCTGCAGGACGACGACCCCGACCTGGCGCCGTGGCAGGTGCAGCTCGAGGAACTGAACGCCGGGACCGACAGCATCGATGAGATGCTCTCGGAAATCGAGGCGCGGGTCCTTGGCGAAGGGGAGGATGACAGCGACTCGAAGGGGCAGCTCGAGCTCTTCGGCTCGCTGCTGGCGGAGATGCGTGATCGACGGGACACCACGGTGGAGCACAGCGTCATGACCCGCACCGGCGACATGTTCACGGGTAGCTGGGACGACATCCTGACCGAGATGCGCGACGCGAGTGCGGGCGGCAAGTCGCTGTACGAGTTCATGCTGGCCGAGGCCGCGCGCGTTCAGGCGCTCACCGGCCAGCGCGTCCCAACCGAATCCGCGGAGGCGTTTCTCCGGGGCAGCGCCGATGCGGGTGTGCTGAAGATCCTGCATTGATGCCCCTGCAGTGGTGACCGCGCCGTGATGATGTCGCCGTGACGAGTTTGCCGTGAGCACCTCCACGCAGCGCACCGTCTTCCCGAACGGCTTCACGCTGCTGGTCCGGGAAGACCGTGCGGCACCCGTCGTCGCGATCGTGACACGCGTGAAGGCCGGCTACTTCGACGAGCCCGACACGACCATCGGGATCGCGCACGTGCTCGAACACATGTATTTCAAGGGGACGCCGACGCGCGGGCCGGGCGAGATCGCCACTGCCACCAAGGCGGTCGGCGGCTGGCTCAACGCGCACACCATCTACGACGCCACCACGTACATCACGGTGCTGCCGTCGGCCACGTGGGCGCAGGGGCTCGACATCCAGTTCGATGCGTTCGCGCACTCGTCCATCGACGACGAGGAGCTGCGCCGCGAACTCGAGGTGATCATCCAGGAAGCGGCGCGCAAGGCGGATACGCCGGGCGCCGTGACCACCGAGACGCTCTACGAATTGCTGCACGATGTGCACCGGATGCGCCGGTGGCGGATCGGCCGGGAGGCGCAGCTGCGCACCTTCACGCACACGGCGGTGCACGGCTTCTATCGCAACTGGTACACGCCGTCGAACAGCATCCTGGCGGTCGTCGGTGACGTCGATGCGGAGGCCGTCGTCGCTGCCGTTGCGGCGCGCTACGGCGCGCTGCCCGTGCGCGATCCGCTGCCCGACCATGGCCCCGAGGAGCCGCGACGGCGTGATGCGCGATACCGCGCGCTCACCGGCGACGTGCAGCAGGCGAACCTCACCTTCGGATGGCGGACGGTGGGCCCCTTGCACCCCGATGCGGCAGCGCTCGACGTGGCGGCCTCGGTGCTGGCCACGGGGCGATCGTCGCGGCTCTACCGCGCCGTGCGCGAACGGGGGCTCGCGATGAGCGCCAGCGCGTACCACTACACGCCCACGCAGCTCGGCGTGTTCGCCATCGGGATCAGCGGCGCCGATGCGACGATCGATGCCGCCGGTGCCGCAGCGTGGCAGCAGGTGATGACGTTGCGCGCGCACGGGCCCGGCGACGATGAGCTCGTGCGCGTGACGCATGTGCGGCATACGCGTCGCCTGCGCGAGCTGGAGTCGATGGAGGGGCAGGCGAGCGAGCTGGTGGCGTGGGAGTCGCTGGGTGGACAGGCCGTGCGCGACGCGTACGAGGCCGCGGTCGACGCCGTCACGCCGGCCGACGTGCAGCGCGTGCTTGCGCACTGGTGCACGCACGACACGGTGGCTGCGGTGAGTCATCGCCCCGACGGCAGTGCACCGCTCGCCGCCGGCGGCGCGGCGCTGGTGGCGGGGTGGAATGCGACGCCGGCCGAGCCGCTGTCCGCAGTGGCGCTCGCGCCGGTGGTCGCGCCGGCACCGAGCACGCCCGTGTTCCATTCGCGCTGCGGTGCCGTGCATGTCTTCCGCCTGCCGAACGACGTCACGGTGCTGGCACGACGGAAGGCCGGTGCACGCATTGCGCACATGGGCTGCTTCGTCCTCGGTGGCGCGGTGCACGAGACGGTGGAGAACGCCGGCCTCACGACGCTGATGATGCGGGCGTCGGTGAAGGGCACGCAGACGCGCGGCGCTTCGCAGATTGCGGAGCTCGGCGAGCGTCTTGGCGGGAGCGTGTCCATGTCGGCGTCGAAGGAACTGCTCGGCTGGTCGATCAGCGTGCCGCTCGAGGAGTCGGCTGCCGCGGCGACCCTGCTCGCCGATGTCGTGCAGGCACCGTCGTTCCCGGCCGCCGCGGTGGAGGCCGAGCGGGCGCAGATGCTCGGCGATCTGCGGAGTCGTCGTGATGACATGCTGCGGCATCCGCTGGCGGTGGCGCGGCGGGCGTTGTTCGGCGAGCACACCTACGGCATCGATGCACTGGGATCGCCGGAGAGCGTTGCCGCGCTCGACGCCCCGATGGTGCGTGCGTGGCATGCGCAGCATGTGATCCGCGGCGACGCCGTGCTCGCAATCGTCGGCGATCGCGATCCCGCCGAACTCGCGGCGTTGCTGGCCGCGCCGTTCAGCGCGCTCACGCCTGCGATGGACGAGGGCACTGACCGTCCACGGCTCACCCTGGCCCCGATCGAGATCGTCGAAGAGCGCGCGAGGCAGCAGAGTGCCGTGGCGCTGCTGTTCCGCGGTCCCACACGGCACGATGCTGCTCGCCATGCCGCGGCACTCATGACCGGCGTGGCGAGTGGCCTCGGCGGGCGCTTCTTCGAATCGCTGCGCAGCCGGCAGTCGCTGGCCTACACCGTCTTCGTCAGCACGTCGACGCTGGTCGGAGCGGGGATGATCTCGTCGTACATCGCCTGTGCGCCCGAACGGGAGCTGGAGGCGCGTGCGGGGCTGCTGGCCGAGTTCGCGCAGCTGCGCGATGGCGAGGTGACGGTGGACGAGCTCGAGCGGGCGCGCACCTACGCGATCGGCATGCACGCCCTGCGGCAGGAGAGCGCCGCCGCGCAGCTTGGTGACATGGTGGACGCCTGGTCTCTGGGCACGGGGCTGGAGGAACTCGAGGACGAGGTCGACCGGCTGTAGGCCGTCACCGCGGCCGAGGTGCAGCAGGTGGTGCAGGACTGGTGTGTTCCGCGGCACCGCGTGGAAGCGGTCGTGCGCGGGGTCGGTGCGACCGCTCCCGGCCCCGCCTGACGCCGATCGGCATCACGGCGGGGCCGCTCCGTCACCGCCGCGAATCATCGAGTGCGCGGATGGCGCGCCGCAGTGAGGTGTACGCGAGCCGGAGTCGGCCTCCCGGGCCGCGCAGGCCGCGCCGCGTGTCGTAGTCTCCCGCATCGCCGACGATCACCCCGCCGATCGTCGGGCGCGCGCTGGCCCACGCCAGCACGCCCCAGATGCCCCGGTCCTGTGCCAGCTCACCCATCGTCCACGGGAACCCGGCGGTGAGCAGCACCCACTCCTCGCCGGTGCGGCGGGGGAACTGCCGCGCGCGCACCGCGCGCCACCGGTCGGCAGCCTGCAGGCGTGCTTCGAGGCTGACACCGCCGCGAAAGCCGGGCTGCAGCACGTAGCCGATGCCATCAAGGCCGGAGGCGGGGGAGTCGGCCCAGGTGGCGACGAGACTGTCGCGCCGATCGAAGGTGCCGATCTGCGCCAGCACGCGGGTTCGCGGGCGGAGCGTGTGGGCGGTCCGTGCGCTTTGCGTGAGGAGCGGCTGCCAGGCCGTCTCGCTCCGATCGCCGGCGACGAGGAGCCCCACGCCATTCGGATCCTCGAGCGGCACGAGGATGTCCGGGCGCAGCCGACGCATGACCTGTTCGACGAGCGCGATGCGGTCGCGCTCCCACGCCGTCGGTGCGATGCGCAACCGTACCGCTTCGGCGAGGTCCCAGCCGAGCGTGACGATGATCAGTGCGCTGTCGGCGCGGTAGCGCTCGAGGGAGCGGGAGAGCGAGTCGAGTGCTCGCGGCGTGGCGCCGGATGGCGCGATCGTCACCGCCACCGCACCGACACCGGCGCTGTCGGCGAGGTCCGTGTCGTACCGGATGGCGAGCGGCGCGGGGGTGCCGCGCAGCGTAGGCAGCATCTGCACGCCGACGCGCATCGGCGCATCGGGGGGGCGTTCGGTAAGCGGTGCGAGCGTCCACCGCGAGAAGCTGCCCACGCCGCGAATCGCCTGCGGCAGCTCGCTCGACACACCGACCACGGCAATCAGCGCGTACATCGCGATGAGGCCCCGCACGGTGGCGTTCACCGCCCAGCGAGCGCGGTAGGCCGGCGCCATCAGAGGTGGGGCAATCGCGAGTGGTGACCAGAGGGCCGCCGAGCCGGAGACGTAGCCCATGGCACCGGCGGTGGCGGTCGGGATCGCGTGAAGCCAGTGTGGCAGGACGCTGCCGCTGCCCGCGGCATACTCGATCCACGCTGCGGCGGCGAGGATGGCGTCGTAGATCACGATCGGTGTCACGATTGCCCGCGAGCCAAGGCCACGGACGAGGGTGAGCATCGCCTGCGCGAGTACCAGCGTGAGCACGAGCGGCCAGAGCCAACCGAGCGCGGCCAGGGTCCGACCATCGATGATCGAGCTGCCGATGACGCGCACCATGAGGGCCGGAATCAGCAGCAATCCAGCGATTGCGGTCAGCGTCGCCCAGCCACGCGGAGCCTCGGCCACCCGCGCCAGACGGCCGGCCACACCGACATCCCAGAGCAGCAGGAGCACGGCCACGACCAGTGCCACCAGCGGCAGGACGACGGTCAGCAGTGGATCACCTGTCGTGCAACGGACAGCACTCGGGGCACGGCGGGTCGGGCGATGAGAGAAGGCACCGGCGTGAGCCTAGGGCAGCAGCGCAGGTGTGGCAACTGCTGGCCGTTCAGCACGTGTGTTGCTTTCTTGTTCCGCATGCGCCGAAGTGACATCCTCACCCCTCCGAATCTCATTTCGCTGTCACGGCTCGCAATGGCGGGGGTGTTCCTCGGCGTTCGCGATGCGGATTGGCGCCTGGCGCTGGTGCTCACGGCGATGGCGTCGGATGTGCTCGACGGCGTGATCGCGCGCATCTCGAACACCACCTCACGTTTCGGTGCGCTGATCGACCCGATCGCGGACCGTGTCTTCATGCTGGTGGCGTTCGTCGCCGTGACGGTGGACGGCCTCATCTCACCGTGGCAGCTCGGATTGCTGATGCTGCGCGACGTGATGACGGTCATCGGCTGGTTCGTGGCGCGCAACGTCAGCTGGCTGCGTGACATCACGTTTCAGGCGCGGTGGCCGGGCAAGGGCGTGACCGTGCTGCAGTTCGTGACCCTGCTGGCGGCGTTGCAGGCGCCACGGGTCGTGGCGGGGCTTGCGCTCGCCTGCGGCATTCTCGCCGCCGTCGCCACGACCGACTACACGCTGATGCTGTGGGTGAACCGCGCCGGTGGGCCGCGTGACGCCGCGCGTCGCGCCGAGGCGTCCACGTCATCAGCCGCCGACCTCCCTGGATGAATCTGCGCCGCCCTCTCGCGCGGAACGTCGCGCTGCTGCTCCTCTCGACCGTGCTGGCCGCCAGAGCTCCGGCGCAGCCGCCGGCGCCGGCTGTGGCAAGGGCACCGCGCCTGCTGCCACTAGTGCGACTCGATGCACTCGTGGATGCGCGACCTGGTGTGCAGGGCGCGGTCGGTGTCACTGCGGCCACGGCCTACAACACCCGCCTCGATCTGGTGGCCGGTCTCGGCGGCGTCTCGCGTCCCACAGGATGGGAGCTCGCTGGACGCGTGGATCTGCTCGGCCGGTGGCTGAGCGATCCGTACCGGCGATCACGGTGGGCCCTCTCGGCGGGCGGTGGCGTTGGGCTGCTGCTCGAGCAGGCACGCGGCCCCCGGCCGGTCGGCATCCTAGCCGTCGGCCTCGAGGCGCCGGGTACCGGTCGCTGGCTGAGAGGAGCGGAGGTTGCGCTTGGCGGTGGCGTACGGGTGGGCGTGACCATGCGCCGGGTGCGTCCGGGTCGACGCTGAGGCCGCGCAGGGGAATCCGGGCCAGGCCGCGCAACCTGTCACGCCTCGAGGGGCCGTGCGTCTCTGAGGCACACCCTATGGATGAGATCGCCGGCACCGCGCCGTGCCGCGCCGGTGACTCCCTCCCCCCCCCGCCGATGGCCGCTGACCGAACAGTCGCAGACAATCATGCGCTGGCCCGCGCGACGAGCCTCGTTTCACGGGCGCGCAAGCTGCGCGGCGCGCAGGCCGAGGTGCAGGAGTTGACGGCGCGTGAGGTACAGCTGATGGCTCGCACTGCGGCCTCGTTCTTCGATGCCGTGCCGCTCACCGAGTTCGCTCCGCGGCTGTTCCCGCCGACGGCACGCTCCGCGCGACGGACCCGTCATCGCATCGTGCACCACACCATCCAGCAGCAGAGTGCGAGTGTCCTGATTCGCGCGCTCCTGCTCGGTCGGGACGGTGTGCTTCGATTGTTCACGGCACGCAGCGCCGGCGCGCGTGAACTGCTGCAACTGCTCGAGCCCGGCGGCATGACGTCGGGGACAGTCGTGCGCGATGTGGTGGAGTGGTCGCCCGGAATGCGCGTGCCGGGCTTCCGTCCCTTCGAGATCCTCGACAAGCTGTCTGCGTCGCTCGACGTGGTGGACGGCCAGCTGGCGGCGGCCGAGGCGCGGGTGCAGGTGCAGAAAGCGGCTCTCGTGAGCGGGAACCTCTCCGCACTGCTGCCGGGCACGGCCTCGCGGTCGAAGCCGGCCTCGGACCACTCGTCGCAAGGTCAGGGATCGGTGGTGGAACCGACAGCCGCGGCGCTCGAGCCTGAGGCGCCCGTGCCGCTTCCGGTCGTGGAGCCGTACCTGCTGACCGAGCTCGGTCCGATGGACGAGGCCGCGGTGGAGGCCGCGATGCTGTCGGCATTCCGCGAAGAGCCGATGCCGGCGCCGGCGATGCCCGAAGCGGCCGGCTCCGTCTTCGACCTGTTCCAGAAGGTCGAATCGGTGGCGGCGAGCGTCGCGCCGTCGCGCGCCGTGAGCGCCCCGAGCGAATCGGACTTCATGATGGATGACGAGCCGGCGAACTGGGACGACCCGATCTGAACGCATCCATCCGTGCGCGTCACCGC
>Ga0105045_10000339_pt1 | contig 32567 bp, 31 predicted proteins | sample MAT02_FD_78089 | JGI IMG/M metagenome (GOLD analysis project Ga0105045, IMG submission 78089) | Freshwater microbial communities from Lake Fryxell liftoff mats and glacier meltwater in Antarctica - MAT-02 (megahit assembly) | ecosystem: Environmental > Aquatic > Freshwater > Ice > Liftoff... | reverse complement strand
AACCCAAATCTCACTCCAGAAATTCAAAAAATCACGATAAAAAACTCAGAAACATAGCCAAATAAGCGTTTCGAGCCTGCTATTAGGCTAGGGGTAAGCAAGCGGATAGTCAAAAAATTAAACAGACCGCAAAACTATTCGAGTTGTTTGACGTGTTGTTTGTTGAAGTATGATTTCTTTGTCTTTCGTTACGAGATCAATTGTGGCTTGGTCGTAATGACGAATTGTTACTAGTTCTAGCCCTTCATTGAATTTCACTTCATAGTCATCTTTAAAATGTTCAACAACCTCATTTGAATGCACTCTTGCTTGATCCACCAATATTGAAAAACTCAAAGCTGAATTTTGCATGACATTGATTTTTGCTCCAAGTTTCGATAAACGATCAAAGATATCGCTTAAATGATGCTCAACGATAAATGAAAAATTGCGGGTTCGGAAGGAGAAAAGTGTTTGCTCGAATTTAAAAATAAAAGATGGAACTAAATGATCATTTTCTGGTGAAGATTGTATGATTGTACCTTCAGCCTCAGGATTTAAAAATGATTTCACGTACAAAGGAATGTTCCTGTTTTGCAAAGGCTTCACAGTTTTAGGGTGAATAACGGATGCACCGTAATATGCTAATTCTATCGCTTCATAAAATGAAATTTTAGCTAATTTAATTGTATTGTCGAAATATTTTGGATCAGCGTTTAACATTCCTGGAACGTCTTTCCAAATTGTGACACTTTCGGCATTCAAACAAAAAGCAAAAATCGCAGCTGTATAATCAGAACCTTCTCGACCTAATGTTGTCGTAAAACCATCTTCCGTTTGTGCAATAAAACCTTGTGTAATTTGGATAGATACTTCTTTAAATGCGGGTCTTATTTTCGCAGTAATCAAATTATTTGTGCTGTCCCAGTCCACTTCTCCCTCGCGGAAACATGCGTTTGTGCGGATGACAGAACGTGCGTCCGCCCAAGTGGAATTCAATCCTTCTTCAATGGCAAAAGCGTTAATTATTTTGGTTGAAATTACTTCGCCTAGCGACACAATTTGGTCGTATTCGAAATGATAATTGTCTGATAATTTATTTTTATATTTCGAATTTAATGTTTCAATAATCCCATTTATTTCTTTAAAAATAGGATGACTTTTTTGAGAAAATAAATCTGTTAAAATCGTTTCATGATATGCAAGTAAGTTATTTCGTTTGATTTCAAAAGTCTCAAATTCTTGATTCCAAATTGCATTTGTGATTTCTTCTAATAAATTGGTTGATTTTCCCATTGCGGAAACAATCACAACAATTTTTTCGCTTTCAAATCGTTTTAGGATGTGAATCACATTTTTAACTGCTTCAGCATTTCTGACTGATGCACCACCAAATTTGAATATTTTCATTAAGACTGTTTTTTAATCGTTCTAAGAATCGATTAATTTAATTTATCCGTTAAAATCCGCATTTCAATTGCTGGCGATATTCGCTCGTAAAGAATATTATAAACCGCCTCAATAATGGGCATTTCAACTTCAAACTTTTTATTGATTTCAATAACACTTTTCACCGCATAGTAACCTTCTGCAATCATGTCCATTTCTAATTGAGCCGATTTAACAGAATAACCTTTTCCAATCATAAACCCAAAAGTTCGGTTCCTGGAGAAGTTAGAATATGCCGTTACCAGCAAATCACCTAAATAGGCACTTGATTTTACATCTCTGTGAATTGGATTTATTTCATCAATAAAGTTTTCAATTTCTTGGATTGCGCATGAAATCAACACTGCTTGAAAATTATCTCCATAACCCAAACCAGCGCAAATTCCAGAAGCGATTGCATAAATATTTTTGAGTACCGCCGAAAACTCCGTTCCAAACAAATCATCGGAAGTCGTTGTTTTAATATATCTGCAAGACAATAAACTCGCCATTTCATCCGCGTAATCTTCTTCTTGACAAGCGATTGTGAGGTAAGATAAACGCTCCAACGCTACTTCTTCAGCATGACATGGGCCGCAAATAATTCCAATATTGTCATAAGGTGTTCCGAATGTTTTATGAATAAATCGAGCTGGAATGGAATGATATTCAGGAATAATTCCTTTCACCGCCGAGAAAATAATTTTATCCCTAAGGAGATCTTTTGGAAAGTTTTCGAAGGTTTTTACTAAAAAAGCGGACGGAGTTGCAATGATTATAATATCTGCTGGCTGAATAATTTCAACTAAATCGGAACTAATGTTAATTTTATTTAAGTCAAACTCTACTGATTGCAAATAACTCGGATTGTGTCTGTATTTAAGAATGTGACCAACAGAGCCTTCATTTCTCATCCACCAATTAACGGAGACAACATTATTACAAAGAATTTTCACCAAGGCCGTCGCCCAGCTTCCTCCTCCAATTACTGCTATTTTTTTGTTTGAGACCATTGATTATAAAGAACAAAATTAGCTAATATTTCGGAACAGCGTGAGCTGAAATAGATTAAAAATCAATCTAAGTTGTAACAAATTGAAAGATGGTGCGTAAATGATTTCACTGAATCGCTTTTGCGACAACAACTGCATTTTACATATTAAAATTTAACGCTCGGTATGAATATTTCACACATTTTTTTTGCTGCAAGCCTATTCATTGGCTCAACAATTTTTGCCCAAGAACCAATGATTTGCGGATCTCAAAGAGCTATCGAATACCAAGAGTCTTTAACTCCTGGGTTTCAAGCGATCGTGACTGAGTCCTTTGAATATGCAAAGAAAAATAGACAAACTGCAATAGAAAAAAGTGATGAAATAGTTATCATTCCTGTAGTGTTTCATATTGTTTTTAGTACATCTCAGCAAAACTTATCAACTGCTGTAATTCAAAATCAAATTGATATTTTAAATAAAGATTTTCAGCGCCTAAATGCTGATACTATTCAAATGCGTTCCATTTTTAATAATGTGAAAGGTGCTACAAATATTCAGTTCGAGCTAGCTTCTCTGGATCCAAGCGGAAATATAACAAACGGAATAACAAGGACAAGCACAGCAACTGCAAGTTTTGGTACTGTTAATTTACTTCTTGGAAATTTTAGTGATGTTGAAAAAGTAAAATCATCTTCTTTGGGCGGAACGAATCCTTGGAACCCTAATAAATACTTAAATATTTGGATTTGTAATATGTCTTTGAATTTAGGAACTGGTGAAACACCTGTATTACTTGGCTATGGAACGCCACCAACGGGTCTTCCAAACTGGCCTACGGGTTCAATTCCAAGTTTAATAGATGGTATAGTTGTTCAATATCAATGTGTTGGCTCTAATAATCCAAACCCATTAGAAATTGGTGGTGAACAAATAGCTGTTTCGGGACGAACCGTTACTCATGAAGTTGGACATTATTTAGGCCTCCGACATATTTGGGGAGATGGGGATTGCACACAACAAGATGGAATTAATGATACGCCAAATGCTTCTAGTCAATCAGATAAGGATTGCAACTTAACAAAAAATACGTGTCTTGATAATATATTAGGTCATGACTTGCCAGATATGGTTGAAAATTTTATGGATTATTCGGCAGAAACATGTCAAAATACTTTCACTCAGGGACAAGCAGATTTGATGTGTTCTGTTCTACAAAATCAACGTTTTAGTCTGGTAAATTTTAACTCTGCAACAATTCATGAAGTTAAAAAAGAAGTAAGTGCAAAACTGTTTCCTGTGCCGGCATGTAAGGAGTTGAATTTGGTTACATCTGAACCTATGGAAGGAACAATTAGAGTTGTAGATATAAATGGTGCCACCATGTCGCTGCAAGAAATGAACAACTCTGACCATAATAAAATTGACGTTTGTAATTTGAAAAATGGTGTTTATTTCGTACAAATCGTTTCGAGCGACGCAGAATTGAAAACATTAAAGTTTGTAAAGAATTAGTGGTGGGGTAATATAGTTGGTGGGGATGCTTGTGAAAGTGTCTGTTTTTTCCAGAATTACTTTTTTAGTATTATTGGCGTAAATTAGTGGTTGAAACTTTAAAGGGAAATCCTTCTTTGGATGTGCAATTGCTCAATGCAGCAACTCTCGGCTTTTCTATCCAAATTTTTATTCCAACCTTTGCTTTATAAATATTATAATCAATGTCCAAGGAACAGTCCATAAATTATCAACGAATTTCTGAAGCGATTGACTACATTCAGCAAAACTTCTTGGAGCAACCAAGCCCTGATGAAATTGCTGAAAAAGTACTTTTAAACTCTTTTCATTTCCAGCGGATTTTTACTGAATGGGCTGGAGTTAGTCCGAAAAAATTCTTATACTATATTAGCGTTCAACACGCCATGCAAATCCTAAGTTCGCAAGCAACACCTAGTTATACAGCCTACGCAAAAGGACTTTCAGACTCAAATAGATTGCATGATTTGTTCGTGAAAATCGAAAGAATGACGCCCGACGAACTTAGGAACAAAGGCGAAAATCTTACCATAAATTTCAGTTTTGCCGAAAGTTTGTTTGGTGAAATTTTGGTTTCATCAACAGATAAGGGCATTTGCTATATGGGTTTTTCTGACCACAAACAAATTGCTTTTTCAGAATTAGAAAAGCGTTTTCCTAAAGCAAAATTCAAGGAACAAACAGATGAAATTCAACAAAATGTTTTGAAGATATTCTTGCAAGATTGGAGTAAAATAAACCAAATAAAACTACATTTGAAAGGTACAGATTTCCAACTAAAAGTTTGGGAAGCTCTTTTGAAAATCCCGACTGGAAAGTTAGAAACTTATGGAAATATTGCTAGAATAATACAAAAACCAAATGCATCAAGAGCAGTTGGAACGGCAATTGGCGGTAATCCAATAGCTTTTCTCATTCCTTGTCATCGAGTAATTCAGTCAACGGGAATTTTTGGCGGTTATATGTGGGGAACGACACGAAAAACAGCGATTATTGGCTGGGAAGCATCAACCGTATTCACTGACGATAACTGAAAACAATTATGGATTTATTCAACAGCGATACAACGTCAAACATATTGCCAATCGATGGAGAAGCAATTTACTATGGTAGTATTTTAAGGCATGAAAAAGCACAGTACTATTTCGATCAATTGTTAAATACCATTCAATGGGAAAACGATAAAGCAATCATTTTCGGAAAATTGATCATCACAAAACGAAAGGTAGCTTGGTATGGCGCCCAATCTTTCGATTATACTTACTCAAACATAACTAAATCGGCCCTGTCTTGGACCAAAGAACTTTTAGAACTCAAGGAACTAATTGAAATTGAGTCGGGTGAAACATTTAACTCATGTCTTCTAAATCTTTATCATGACGGAACTGAAGGAATGGCTTGGCACAGTGATGGTGAAAAAGATTTGGAAAAGAATGGAGCAATCGCTTCCATAAGTCTAGGGGCAGAACGCCATTTTTCCTTTAAACACAAAGGAACAAAACAAACGGTTTCCATTTTATTAGAAAAAGGCAGTTTATTAATAATGAAAGGAACAACTCAGACGAACTGGCTCCACCGTTTGCCTCCAACAAAAAAAGTAAAAAGTGCTAGGATAAACTTGACGTTTAGAACTATTGAAATTTAGAATTGATAATCATTTGAAAACAAAGGCTTTTAGGCAAAATACATCTTTCTGCCAAAAATGATAATCGAGGTGTTTTTATTTTCGATTTGTCTAAAAATTCCGAGTCATTTAGAATAATACTTTTTTAGCTCCGTTCTCCTGATTTGTGAATCTGTGGTGCAAAAATTAATTAACTACGGATAATGAACGGTTTTTAATCAAAATCAAAATTTTAGCAGCAAAAAAACGGACATCACAGAGCATCCGTAGAGCATCTGTAAAGCATCCGTTTTTCATAGATTAAGGAAGATTAGTCCACAACTGGAATAAATTCATCGTCTATTTTATCTTTATTTTCTTTGAGTTTGGCTTTTAATTTTTCAGTTTGTTCTTTTGTTAAAAGCGCTTTTACTTTAGTACGATAATCTTGGTTGATTGGTTTTATCGTTTCGCGCATTTTAGCTCTTTCTTCTGCTGTTCTTGTGCCTTTTTCTGTTGTGTGAATCGCTTGAACTTTATTAATACGCTCTAAGTTCAAGGCGTAAATTGTCGTTTTTTGGCTGTCAGTCAGTCCACAAGACTCATTCAACCGATCAACACCTTTTTGTGCACGTTGTTCTGGTGTTAATTTTGCACGTTCTACTCTTGCACCTGCACTGCCTTTTCCGTCGTGCTCTTTCTTCTCCATCGTTTTTGTTGCCGGAGTTTTTACTGGCGGATTTTTCGTTTTTGTTGTTTGCGCATAAGTTGCTTCTGCAACAAACAAAGACGCAACCATTAGTATAATTACTTTTTTCATTTTTCCACTTGATTTTGATTCTTACTTTTTTTACTAGTCCAAAGAATGTGCCATAAACACAAATGGGATACTTGGAAAACGTAAAACTAGCGGATCAGGAATGTTGTAAAATGCTAGAACTTGGTTTTTTATAAGCTTTTATATAAAGGAGGGGATTCCCATGCTAGTACTTTTTAAACCAACCTGATTTTCATTCCAACACAACATATTCTCATTGCTTTTAAATCTTCTTTCCCTGAGTTTATTACCTTTAACTCATGAAGAGCAAATTAAATGAAATAGTTTTCGGCACGCATACACGGGCTGGGAGAAATTTTGACTTAATTCTTCTTGTGCTAATCATTCTTTCTGTATTAACCGTGTTAATTGAAAGTGTTCCTGAGTGGCGCGCTATTATTGGCGAAGAACTTCACATTATTGAGTGGATTTTTACAATCATTTTTACAATTGAATATCTGATACGTATTTACATTGCGCCAAAACCATTCAACTATATTTTTAGTTTTTGGGGAGTAATTGATCTTGTTTCCATACTACCAAGTTTCTTAAGCTTATTGCCATTTATTTCGGGTTATCAATCAATACGAGTTGTGCGAGCGTTGCGACTACTAAGAATTTTTAGAATTTTAAAGTTGCAACGGTTCACTTCAGAATCTCAAGCTTTGGCGCATTCACTTCGGGCGAGTTACTATAAAATCATGGTGTTTTTGTTTTTTGTAGTGATGATGATGATTATTGCGGGAACACTAATGTATGTTATTGAAGGTGGTGAACACGGTTTTGATTCAATCCCTGCCAGTATTTATTGGGCAATTGTAACTGTTACTACTGTTGGTTTTGGTGATATAACTCCTTACACTGATATTGGAAAATTTTTGGCGTCCATCATGATGATTTTAGGTTACGCAATTATTGCGGTTCCAACTGGATTAATTTCTGTAGAAATGTCGCGCTACAAACCAGATGGAAAAGACGATAATTTATGTGAGAATTGTGAGCACGATAATCCCTTCGGGTCAATTTATTGCAATCAATGTGGAACAGAAATGAGAAATGGATAGGTTTTAATTGATTTTCAAACTCAATTACCATTTTCCATTGCCGCTTAAAAATAAGGAAAGCCATTTTTTCGCCAAGCTATCATTCCTTTGTCTAAATCAACAATATTCTTAAATCCTAATGTGATTAATTTCTTAGTTGCGAAGAGCGAACGATGCTGAGTTTCACAATAAATAAGCGTTGATAATGAAGCGTCCATCTTCGTTGAATCGACAGTTTCAGAAAAATCTCCTCCGGTATAACTTGCATTTTGCGCTCCAATAATATGTGTCTTTTTATATTTTTTCTTCGTTCGAACGTCAATAATGTTGGCTATCGAGTCAGAAATGTATTTTTGATAATCTACTCCAACAAGTTCTTGATAATAACCGAGTTTTGTATATCTCTTGATTGAACAACTTGACGCTAAAAATACAATTAAAAATAAGGCTGAATAATACAATTTCATATCTTAAAGTTACCATCTTTTTTCCTCAAAACCCATAAATTCCATTCAACAATTATTTTTTAGCAAAACAATTTTCTTTTTTAAATCCACATAATTAATTCTATATCAACATTAAAACCGTTTATAAACGACTACAAATAGATGTTTTTCGACAGTAATTGCTTATATACCGTTTTAAGGTTTGGCACTGTCGCAACTTTGCACTGTCGAAATCAATAAGTGATGGAAACAAAATTTAAATCATTCAATTATTATCAAACAATTTAAAAAACACAATTATGAACACGTTAAGAAACAAAGTAAGTTTGATTGGTCGTCTAGGAGCACAACCAGAAGTAGTAACATTTGAATCAGGAAACACGGTTGCACGTTTTTCGCTAGCTGTAAAAGAAAGTTATAAAGACAAACTAGGAAATTGGAAAGAAGACACACAATGGCACAACATTAGTGTGTGGGGAAAAACGGCTGAGTTGGCTCAAAAAATCTTGACAAAAGGACAAGAAATAATTATTGAAGGTCGATTAGTAAATCAAACCTATGAGACAAAAACGGGAGAAAAGCGATACAGCACGTCTATTACTGCGAATGAGTTTTTAATTCTTTCTCCAAAACAAACTGAACAAAAATAAACCTACCTGCTAATCCAAGAGGGTGGATGCGAGTCTGCCCTCTTATTAAAAACTAAAAACATGAATCACGTAAATTTAATAGGGAAAATGAGTTCTACCCCAAGAATTGTTGAACTCGATAATGGTCGCAAAATCGCTCAATTTACAATGTCCACAAAAGAAATTGTACTAAACGAAAAAGGAGAACCGAAAAACCACAATAATTGGCACCGCATGACCGCTTGGGGAAAATGGGTGAAGGTATTGGAAGAGCTTGGAGCTAAGGGCATGGACATTGCGATTGAGGGAAAACTAATCACTCGATTCTACTCAAACAACGGTCAACGAAAGTTGGTCTCAGAAGTGGAGGTAAACGATTTAATCATATTATAAACGATTTATTATGAGAATTTTAAAAAACAATGTAACCTTGGTTGGCAACATGGGCTCAGATGCTCGGGTTACTAACTTTGAAAATGGCGGAAAAGTTGTTCGCTTTGAATTGGCGCAAGACAAAAGTTATCGCTCAAATTCAGGCGAAACCAAAAATAAAACCGAATGGCACAAAGTTTTTGCCTGGGGTTATTATGCACAAATGATTGAACAATTCGGTGGAAAGGGCAAAAAAGTTGCAATAATCGGCCATTTAGTAAACAGAACGTATGTAAATCGAGAGGGAATTGTGCGGAACATTACAGAAGTTGAAATTAGAGAAATACTGCGTTTGTAATAAAAGAGACTTCTAAAAATAAGTTTACCGCCAAAGGCAGCAACGAAACTAAAAAGTGCTGCTTTTGATTGAGCAGAAACTAACTTTAGAACTCCCCTAAAAACAACTGATATAACCTTCCTACCTTAAAAACACCTTTCAAACCTCCTATCTACCTTTAAAATTAAACCTTAAAGAACCGAATATCTACTACTAACAAGGAGCGTTAAAATTAGACTTATAACGAACCTTAAAGCACGCTACGATGTGCGCAATTGGCGGATCTTGCCCATGGATCCGCCTTTTTTCATTTAAAAAATAAAATAAAAACACTAAAAAGAGTGAGATTATTTTTTGTTAGGTACATTTGCCTTAATATAAGAAAGTTAATGAAATCCAGTAAATTTCGAACTAGAAGACGTAAAGCGATAATTGATATTGAAAAAGTGAACGCTCGACTTGTCTCAAATGTAGGTCGAACGGCTTTTACCTTGTCTTTTCTTGCTCTTTTTTTGGTGCTTTATGAATATGGCGTGAAATCAAATTTAGGCACAACGATAGTATTTCATGTTTTCTATTTATTTACCGTAGCAGTAGGCTTGGTGTCGCAAATATTCCGCTACTTGCGTTCCAAGGAATCCACTAAAATGAAGGTTTGGATTGTTGACGGTATATTGGTGTTGTTAATGTTAATCGTCTTTTTCACATCCCTAGATTTTGGTATCACGGAGATACGAGAAGAAAACATTTTACTTCTAATTACCTGTCTGTTTATTTTTGTTAGGGAATTGTCTGCGCGGAATTTCCAACTGAAAAAAACATTCCTAAACCCGGCCCAGTTCTTTGTTTTGAGTTTTATGCTGGTTATTTTGGCTGGAAGTTTAATGCTTATGTTACCCAATTCAACTGTACATGAAATAAGTTTTTTAAATGCAGTTTTTACTGCCACAAGCGCAGTGAGTGTTACTGGTTTAGCGGTTGTTGATACTGGGAAAGATTTCACAATGTTTGGTCAAACGATTATCTTGGTTTTGATTCAGCTTGGCGGAATTGGAGTAATGACATTTACGAGTTATTTTAGTTATTTTTTCAAAGGCGGAACATCCTATGAAAGTCAGCTAATTATGCGTGATATGACTAATTCTGACAAAATTGCTGAAGTTTTTGACACCTTGAAACGCATTATTTTAGTTACGATTACCATTGAAATTATTGGTGGAGTTTTTATCTTTTCAAGCCTTGATCCTAATGTAATTCAATCATTCACAGATCGATTGTTTTTCTCCACTTTTCATGCGATTTCTGGGTTTTGCAATGCCGGGTTTTCTACCCTTAGTGGAGGACTTTACGAGCCAGCATTTCGATTCAATTATCCAATTCATTTAACGCTATCTTTCTTACTTATTCTTGGTGGAATTGGTTTTCCAATCATGTTTAATTCGTTCAAATACTTCAAGCATTTAGTTGTAAATAGAATTTTGCCTTTTACGCGTCACGCAAAAGTGATTTATAAGCCATGGGTAATCAATTTAAATACGCGAATTATTTTAATCACGACCACAATTCTTATAATCGCTGGAACAGTTACATTCTATATTTTAGAATACAACAATTCACTCGCCGAGCATTCCGGATTTGGGAAAATAGTTACCGCATTTTTCGGTGGAATAACGCCAAGAACAGCCGGTTTTAATACCGTTGATTATAGCGCAGTGACATTTCCAACAATCATGATTACAATTTTACTTATGTGGATTGGTGCATCGCCTGCATCAACTGGAGGAGGAATAAAAACATCTACTTTTGCTATTGCTACGATGAATATTTTCAGTATTGCTAGAGGAAAAGACCGCTTGGAAATTTACAGAAGAGAAGTGGCTCAATCTTCTATACGTCGGGCGTTTGCAATCATTTCATTATCACTAATCGTTATTGGCGCTGCTACCTTTTTCCTTGCGTATTTTGAACCCGACAAAGACATAAAAGCGCTTACTTTTGAAGTGTTTTCGGCTTATAGTACTGTTGGATTAAGCATGGGAGTAACTCCTCAACTTGGTGAAGGTGGAAAAATAATCTTAATTTTCGTTATGTTTATTGGACGAATTAGCATGCTTACCTTGCTGATTGCAATGCTGAAACAGACGAAACAATTGAAATATAGATATCCTACAGAAGAAATATTAATAAACTAGTCATGAAATTTATAGTAGTTGGTTTAGGTAGTTTTGGCGCTTCATTAGCAAAAAAACTCACAGAAAAAGGTCACGAAGTGATTGGTGTTGACAAAAACATGAGCAAGGTTGACGCCTTGAAAGAACTTGTTACGCATACAATATGTTTGGATTGTACTGATACACAAGCCGTAACTCATTTGCCCTTTCGAGACACGAATATTGTGATTGTTGCCATAGGTGAAAATGAAGGTGCAAACGTTATGGCAACGGCCGTAATCAAGCAAATGGGCGTGAAACGATTAATTAGTCGTGCCCTTTCTCCGCTTCATGAAACCGTTTTGCAAGCAATGGGTGTTGATGAAATCGTGCATCCAGAAGAGGAAACGGCAGAACGTTGGGCCAAAAAATTAGATTTAGAAGGTGTTCTTGATTCGTTTGAATTAGGCGGTGAATATTCAATCATTGAAGCAAAAGTTCCACATAAATATGTCGGTATGACAGTAGCTGAAATTGGTTTTAGAAAAAACTATAACTTGGTGCTTTTAACAACCATGAATGTTACAGAGGAAAGAAGTGCGATTGGCGCAACTAAAAAAGTGATAAATGTACATGGTGTCGCTTCCCTGTCAACTGTTATTCATGAGGAAGATATTGTTGTAATTTATGGCAACAAAAAGGACTTAAATTCATTTATGAGATAATAATATTAAGCTTGTATAAAAGTGAAATACATTTATTCGGTTTGTTCCTTTAAACACTCTGTTTTCAGATGAGGGTTAATGGAGTGTTTTAACGAAAATTTCTGTTGTTTTCCAAAAATGAATAATGGATTATATCTTCATAAACCGCGTAAAGACATCATTCACTTTAATAAAATACGTTCCGCAAGACAACTCACCAATGTCAAGAATCATAGTTGTTTCGTTTATCGTACCAAATATAATTATTCTGCCAAATTGATCTAGGAGCTCATATTTCTCATTCATATTAGATTGACCAAATTCGATATTAAGACTGTTTTCTGATGGGTTTGGAAAGAACTTAATTGTTTGCATTTCAACTTCCACGATATTTGCCGAGGGGCAGTTGTTTTCTCTTCCTAACAAGATATTTACCCCCGAATTTGTTGGGTCAAGCCATGGTTTTAGTCGGTCTTCTGGAGAAGATCCATTCGATTGCCACGAAGTACTGAACATACCAGCTCCAGCAACTTGATCTTGTGGATTTGAGCAACTACTAGAAAGTGCCCAACTTATTTGACCTATAATTTGAAAATCACCGTTGTATACTGGTGATCCTGATGAGCCTCCTTCAGGAATACTATATCCATTGCTGGTTTGTGCCCACTCTATTAACCAAAACGTTCCGAGTGGAAATTGATCTTGCTCAATAGATGAATTATACGTTGCAATTTTCTTTGCGCTTCCATCTGGATGATGTATTGTTGCACCAGAATTAGAGCCATTAGTCGTTCTATTCCAGCCGCTTAAATATGCCTGATAATTAGGTGGAGGTCTGCTTTGCAATTCAAATAAGACAAAATCAGACCCTACAACTCCATCCATACCATAACCATTATCTAGGTTGCCACTTCCAGCACTTGCTATCACCGTTCCTCCTGTCATTGTCAAATTTCCAAAGGGAGGATCTGTAAGATTACCGTTTCCAGTTTGGCATGAGGTTTTTTCATATTTCCAATACCAAACGTTTTGAGAGATATCATCATTAGCAAGAAACTGACCGCAATGAAAGGCAGAATAAATATAAGGTTTGCAGTTCTGTGCATTATTGTTAATCATAGAACCCGTGCAACTCGACGTAAAACCATCAAATGAAAATGTGTAGAAAACTACTGATTGAGACTGATTTTGCCATGCATTTCCTTCTGAACAGGAGATATCAACTTGGCAAGTACCCGTCTTTTCCGACTGCAAAGGATTATCTGAAAACTGTACTACTTTATTCTCAATTCCTTGATAAAAATAAACAGCTTCTTTTAATTCAATAATGGGAGTAGTTGCGTTAATTGGGGCGAAATATTCAAGAATCAATAATTCCCCTTGCACCATTTCCATAGCCTTGAATCCATCTAAATCACTCGTATATGCCCCTAATATTTGTTTTTTATTCTCATTATAGGCAAAAAGTTTGGCTCCCAAAGGTAGGTTTACGGCTTCAGAAAAATATAATCCAATTGCTTTGGCATTTGGAATTCGAATTCCAAGCCGAAACAATGTATTTCCATCAGAAAGCGTTACAGAAGATGCCTTTTCAAAAAACGAAAAACTTAAAGGTATGTTTACCCCAATTCTGTTTTCCATTTTAATTGAGTTCTTTAGCCGATCCTTCTCGGCAAGAGAAGATAAATCTGGTTGTTGAAGTTCCAAAATAGCAAACCTATCATCAAGATAATTAACTTTTGAATACTCAAAAGAAACAGGTAAGCCACCTTCATTAACCTGCGACACACATTGAAAAAAATGAATAATCGTTCCAAGGGTTAAAAATAATCTATTCATATTGTGTAGTTTCGTTACTGAAAAAAAAAAGGTTGTACACAAATATAATCTTTATTCAGTATTAATTTATTTGAAAAAATTATTCTGTCTTAAATTTAACGCAAAATTACTTATATAAGCATCAAGTGTTTTCGCTAATACTTTTTTGTTCTTGCAAGTTTAAAATTTGAAGGGAAGATAAAAAAGACTCAGCTTATGAATAATCGCCAGGAGTTTAATTATTCATTTATTAGGTTAAAAGCTCCTTTTCCAAGAATTTGTTTTGTTTTTGAAATTGTACTAGCATTTAGCACCTCAATAAAACCTTCATTTCTAGAATTGGTTTTAACTTGAGTTTTAGTAAAAGAGAATCCCTTTTTCGTTTTTTTTTCTAAAACCAAAACATAAGAGTTGACTCCAGCGGAAATTACAGCTTCTTCTGGCAAGCCAAAACCCATAGATGTTGTGGAAACAATTTCTGCTTCAACATACATTCCAGGCGTAAATGAGCCAATTGTTTCTTTGCTTGATAACTTACATAGTACTTTTATAGCTCGTGTTTTTGGTTCAATAACCTTATTGATTAAAAATACAAATGCTTCGTGTTCCTTTGAATCATGTTGTAATCGAAAAGTAACTCGTTGATTTTCGTGGATTTGCATTAAGTCTTGCTCAAAAACAGATAATTCAACAAAAATTTGGTCTGTATTCATGATTTTAACTGCAACATCAGATGGGTTTAGATATAGACCTTTAGAAGCGTTTATTTCGGTAATATATCCAGAAATTGGCGATGAAATAGCTATTGTTGATCGCAAATTAGATTCACTAACACTTGAAGGATTAATACCCATAAGTTGTAATTTTTTACGCAAAGATTCATATCGCGCTTGAATCATTCGGTATTCAGATTCTGCTTTTAAATAATTTTTTTGGGATGTTATGTTTTCTTTGGCAAGATCTTTTTGTCGCTCATAATCCAATTTCAAATAATTTAATTGACTTTTTGCTTCCAGATAATTTTGTTGCGTTTCCAAATAATCAGGATTTTCGAGAACAAATAAAGTTTGGCCTTGCGAAACTCTTTGCCCTGTGAGCAATTGAATTTCCTTGATGTATCCACCAAAATATGGGCTTATACTTGCGAAACTTTCAGGTGGAACATTTATAAATCCGTTCGAATTTATTGTCTTCAAAAAAGGATGTTCTTCTAAATTTACAAATTCCATGTTTCCCATTTCAAATTGTTTGTTGGTAACAAAAATCTGAGACGAATTTTCTGAAGCATTGCCCTCATTCTCAGAATTAACTGTTTCTGAACCACAAGATATAAGGAATCCTAAAAGGATGCTTGACATTAATAATCGGAGAACAAATGATTTATTTTTCATAATTTAGGATTAAATAATTGGCTTCCAAAACGGAATAATTATACAGGTACTTGCTCAGTAAATAATTGATTTTGAAGGTTTTTGCATTTTCGAGCATCGCCACATATTGGAAATAATCTATTTCTCCAGATTGATATGCTTTGTGCGCATTGTTCATCGTTTCATCGTATAACTTTTCACCGTCTGATTCAAAATAATCGAGTGCAATTTTGTGTGAATTTATATCAGTAACAAGTTCGTTATACACGGAAAATTGCTGCAAAAGATAATTTTCATATTCATAGTTTTTGACATCAACCATAAGTTTTGCTGCTCGAATTTTAGCGACATCGGCACGAAAAAACAATGGAACAGCGATTCCGGCTTGAATTCCATAATAGCGATTCGGAGCAGGAGCAGAGTTGGTTCCTTGAAAAACACCCAAAGTTAAATCTGGCAATAATTGTTGTTTGGCAAGTATCTGTTGTCTTTCCGCCATCTGAATTTGTTGCTGCATATATGCCAATCCTGGATGAGTTGCTGTGTCCAATAAATTTAAAGTTAACAAAGGTGGATTTTCCAAGTCTAAGTAAATTGCTTGTTCTGATTGAATCATAGAATTTAAATGAATCCATGCTTTTGTCAAGTTTGATTGACTATGAACCAACTGAATTTCAATTTCCTTTTGCTTCGATTCAGATGTTAGTTTTTCTAAAGCATTCGATTCTCCAGCGTTAAATTTAATAGTTGCAATACGACTAAAACTTCTATAAATACTATCCAATTGAGTCATGTTTTGTCCAACATCCTGATAATAAATAATTGCATAAAATGCTTTAGAAACTTCCTTTTCTAGATTTTTTTCTTGCATTTTAAGTACAGATTCACTCAGTGAAGTGTTTGAGCGAAGCACATTTTTCGTTGCACCATAAACTGTTGGAAAAGCGATGCTTTGATTAATTCCCCATACATTCAAAGCGCGGCTATTTGGTGCAATGTTATTTTGATCATGGTTGAAATAAACGGATGTTTTATCTACATCAAAAGCCGACTTTTCTAACTCTCTTGAAGCGTTTACAGCGACTTTTGCACCCAAAAATTTGTTGTTTTTTTCCTTTGCGAGTGAAATAAGTTGTGGTAATGTAAGTTTTGTAGTTTGACTAAATCCAGCTACGTTAATTGAAACGAATGACAAAATTAAAGTCATTGATTTCATGATTTTAGGTGCTTTAATTTTTGTGTCAAACAAGGAATACAAGATGGGCAAAACAATCAATGTCAGCAAAGTTGCTGTGATTAATCCACCGATAACAACAGTGGCCAAAGGTCGTTGAATTTCTGCTCCCGCATTTGTGGAAATTGCCATCGGTAAAAATCCGAGAGCTGCAGCTGCGGCAGTCAATAAAACAGGTCTCAATCGTTGAGAAGTTCCTAAAACAATTCGTTCATTTACGTCCGTCATACCTTGATCTTTAAGTTCTTTAAAATGTTCAATGAGCACAATTCCGTTCAACACAGCAATACCAAAAAGTGCGATGAACCCAACGCCAGCTGAAATGCTGAAAGGTAAATCTCTGATATAGAGAAAAAGCACACCACCAACTGCCGAAAGAGGTATTGCAGTGTAAACCATAAGTGCTTCTTTCACCGATTTAAAGGCAAAATAAAGCATGATGAAAATCAAAATTAGAGCTACTGGAACCGCTATTTTTAGTCGAGCTTTGGCAGAATTAAGGTTCTCGAATTGTCCGCCATATTCAACTGTATAACCAGTCGGCAGGCTTACTTTAGATTTAATAATTCCTTGGATTTCATTCACTACAGATTCCAAATCACGATTTCTTACATTAATACCAATCACAATTCTACGTTTCGCATTATCTCTCGAAATTTTCGCTGGACCAGTGGAGTATTGGATTTCAGCCAATTCGCGAAAAGGAAGAGTTGTACCGTCTGACAAATTCACCGACGTGGATTGTAAGTTTTCAATTTCTTGACGGTATTCCTTCCCAAATCGCACGACAAGGTCAAATTGTTTTTCACCTTCAAAAACAACTCCCGCCGTTTTACCAGCAAATCCCATTGTTATAATATCATTTAATTCATTGATGTTTACACCATATTTTGCGATTTTTGCACGGTTATATTTAACTGACATTTGCGGAAGCCCAACAACTTTCTCAACAGAAATGTCAGCTGCCCCTTCAACGTTTTTAATCAGTTTTGAAATTTCAAGTGCTTTGGAGTTTAAGATGTCTAAGTCTTCACCAAAAATCTTTATCGCAACATCAGCTCGAACTCCGGTAATAAGTTCGTTGAACCTCATCTCAATAGGTTGTGTAAATTCATAATCGATTCCCGCAATATCTTCTAATTTCGCTTTGAAAGCATCTGCCAATTCATCTTTTGAAGATGCTGTAACCCATTCACTGCGAGGTTTTAGTTTTACGATAACATCACTTTCTTCCATCGACATTGGATCTGTTGGAACTTCAGCTGCACCAATTCGCGAAACTACTTGTTCAACTTCTGGAAATTGTTTTAATATCTTTTCGATTTGTGTTGTTGTTTCAATGGTTTTAGAAAGTGATGTTCCTGTTTTCAGAATTGGCTGAATAACCAAATCTCCTTCATCCAATGTTGGAACAAATTCTCCTCCCATTCGTGAAAACAGAAAAAATGTGAGTACGAGAAGTACCCCTGCGCCCAACAATACAGCTTTTTTCGTTCTCAAAGCCCAAATAATTGTGGGTTCAAATCCTTTTTGAATGGTCTTTAAAAGTCGCGTGCTAATAGTTTTTTTGCTTGGATCACTTGGTTTTATAAATAACGAAGCCATCACTGGCACATACGTGAAACACATAATCATTGCACCAACGAGCGCAAACACGAACACCAAAGCCATTGGTCGAAACATTTTTCCTTCAATTTGAGAAAGCGAAAGAATAGGAATGAAAACCAAAATAATAATGATTTGTCCGAACACTGCTGAACGCATCATTTTTGATGTTCCCGAAAATGTAATCGAGTCGATGAGTTTGGATTTTTCGGCCTTCGTAGCGGAATTTATACTTAATCGCTCAGCGGTAATTTTATACGCAATATATTCTACAATAATCACAGCACCATCGATGATAATTCCAAAATCAATTGCGCCTAAACTCATCAGGTTTGCATCAATTTTAAAAATGTACATCAAGGTAAGTGCGAAAAACAAACACATCGGAATTACCGATGCCACAACCAATCCAGATCTTAAATTTCCGAGCAACAGCACAACGACAAAAATCACAATCAAACACCCAAGAATAAGATTTTCTGCAACGGTAAAAGTCGTTTTATCTACCAATTCGCTGCGTTCCAAAAAACCATTGATTGAAACTCCAGGAGGTAATACTTTTTGAACTTCAGCAACTCTTTCGTGCACATCATGCATTACACTTTTCGAATCAGCATCTTTTAGCATCATGATTTGACCTAAGACTTTCTCGCCTTGCCCATTTCCGGTAATTGCGCCAAATCGATTTGCAGTTCCTAGTCCAACCTCGGCAATTGATTTAACGTAGATTGGAATTCCGTCACGAACCGTCACGATTGTGTTTTCGATGTCTTCAATTGACGTCAATAGACCTTCACCACGGATAAAATAACTTTCATTTCCTCGTTCGATATAACTTCCTCCAGAAATACTATTGTTTGATTCAACCGCTTGAAATACTTCAGAAATTGAAACATCCAAAGCGCGCAACTTTTCAGGATTCACAGCAACTTCGTATTGTTTTAAATTTCCGCCCCAAGTATTTACTTCAACGACACCAGCAATTCCAGAAAGTTGTCTTTTTACAACCCAGTCTTGAATTGTTCTTAACTCTGTAAGCGAATAATCTCCGCGATGCGCTTTGTCAACTTCTAATGTGTACTGATAAATTTCACCCAGTCCAGTAGTGATCGGCCCTAGAAAAGGTGTTCCGAAGTTTTTAGGAATACGTTCTTCGGCATTTTTGATTTTTTCGGTTATTAATTGTCTCGGCAAGTAAGTTCCAATATGATCATCGAAAATAATCGTCACAACAGAAAGTCCAAATTTTGAAACCGATCTAATTTCTGTGACGTTTGGCAGGTTCGCCATTTCAAGTTCAATCGGTGCAGTTATAAATTGTTCCACATCTTGTGTGGCTAAATTCCGTGAAGTTGTGATTACCTGAACTTGATTATTCGTAATATCAGGAACTGCGCCAATGGGAATGTTTATCAAGGAATAAATACCCGCAGCAACGATGAATAAGGAAAATAATCCTACGATTAGTTTATTTCGAATGCTGAACGAAACTATTTTTTCTAACATGGAGGTGTTTTTTAATTCTCCAAATGTAATTCTAGTCATCTCTGAAAAGAAAAAAAATACCTTAAGATTCTCTTAAAAAATCTGTGAACTTGACTTCAAATGTCGTTCCAATATTTTCGACACTTCGAACGGAGACTTCTGCTCGAATTGCTTTTGCTGCTTTTTGAACGATTGATAAACCAAGTCCTGAGCCTTTTATCGATTGGTGACTGAGCGCATCGGAACGAAAGAATGGTTGAAAAATCTGGATTAAATCTTCTTTCCGAATTCCGATTCCAAAATCTTGTATGCTGCAGTAAAAGGCTTGATCTTTTATGCTAAAATCGATTTTAATCTTGCCGTTTTCTTTCGAATACTTTATGGCATTAGTCAAGAGATTTTCTAAAATGGTTGTTCCAAAAAAGGCGTTAATTTGAATGTGTTGAGCTCCCTTTGAAGAATTAAAATCGATTGAGACTCCTCGTGCATGGGCCACCAACTCTTGTCTACGAATAATTTTATTCATAAGTGAAATGGCCTTTTCTTTTTCACTTGCATAGAATGAAGTGCTTTCTTCATTGCGAGCAATTTCAAGTAGTTGATCTAAAATCAATGCAATTCTGTTGACTTCCAGCAAGGAACTGTTTATTTTTTCGTTGTATTCTTCAATCGTTCTTGGCTTGCGAAGTAAAACTTCCAACGTGCCTCGAAGAATTGAAAGGGGTGTTCGTAATTCGTGTGAAGCATCAGATGTGAATTGCTGTTCGCGCAGCATCGCATTTTCTATCCGTTGCAAAAGTGCATTAATCGAAATGGAAAGCGTGTGAAGTTCATCTTGTGTTGCTGGTAAATCAACGCGTTTATGCAAGTTTTCCTTCGTAATTCTATCCGTGGTTTCGATAATGGACACGACAGGCTGAATACTTCTACCAGCGAGGAACGACGAAATGAAAAACAATCCGAATAAAATAATTGGATACAGAATATAAAGTGTATTGCGCAAATTTTTAAGAACCATTAACGATGATTTCAAGGACATTGCAGCAAGAACATAGCCTTCAATCTTACCATTATGCCAAATTGGAATTTGAACTTGGCGAATTGGTTCGTTATTCAAAAAAGTGTTAAAATGTGTTCCTGATTTATTTATAGTTTTAAAATGTAAGTTGTTCTTTTTTAAATTGGGTGATTTATCGACAAAATCACCTTGATCATTAATTAATTGCAGGAAAACAGGGTTTACTTGCGCTTGACTATGCTCAGTAGAAAGTAAATCACTTTTATGAAGGAAATAAATCAAACCCTTTGTATTCACTTCAACTTTGAAACGATGCTCATTAGCTTCGATTCCTAAATCTCTATCTAAATTTGAATAAACGGTGTTTCGGACAATATAATACACCGTGCCAAATACGAGCGCGATGATGATTGCCGTGGAAATCATAAAATAGGTTGCTATTCTCTTTCTGAAACTTAGTTTCATGCTTAATTATCGGATTAATCGCTGTTGCGATCTAAATGTTGTTTTTCAATTTTTGCATCAAATCTAATTTCTGTATGTCGAATTTCTCCTCCAGAATTTCCGGTTTGTTGAGCAAAAAAGAGCACAGCAGCGCTTAAGATTAACGTCACGAATGAAAGTATCAAAGCGATTTTTTTACGTTTCCAACTTGCCCATAAACTGATGAGTGCAAAAAACCCCAACAAATAAGAAAAAAGTGCGAAAGTTTCAGCGATTTCTTCATGTTCGTGAATTATTTTGTGACTAATTTCTGGTAAATGTTCAACCATTTCTTCTGCGCCTTCTCCAGTCGTAAAAGCAGGGATAGTGGCGATTGCACCGAGAATGAAAATGAAATAACTCGTTCTTTTTACGACTTCTAATCGCAGAATAAATCCACCAATCAAAATGATTAAACCAACCATTGGAATTATAATTGGTAAATGGTTCAGGGCTAAATGTAAATGTGCGTCGTTCATAGTTTTAAATCTAAAAGTGCATTTTAATCTTAATCTTTTGCAATATAACCAACTCCACGAATTGTGTGGATAAAATCTGTTTCTTCATTCAAACCAAGCTTTTTGCGCAACGCATTGATGTAAACATCTATTACACCTGTATTATAGTCAAAATGGATATCCCAAACTTTTTCAATAATTGCTTTTCGTTCGCAGACCTGATTTTTGTTTTCAAGTAAATAAACGAGTAAATTGTATTCTTTTTGAGTTAACGCAATGAGGTCGTCGTTCATTCTCACTTCGTGACTTACCATGTAAACGACAAGATTGCCAATTTTTAAAGTCTCGGAAGTTTTGTTCGTAATACGCAATTGTGCTTCCATGCGTGCAAGAAGTTCATCGAAGTGAAAAGGTTTTTTGATGTAATCGTTTGCACCAGACTTTAATCCTTGAATAGTTTCTTGTACTGCATCTCTTGCTGTTAAGAAAATAATTGGGGTCTTAGAATTCGTTTTCCGATATTCAAGGCAAAGTTCCAATCCGCTCATTTCGGGCATTGTCCAATCTAGGAGTATGAGGTCGAATGAGTTTTTTAAAGCTAGTTCTAATCCAAGTTTTCCGTTTTGGGCTATAGAAACATGATGTCCTTCTTCTTCAAGCCCTTGCTTTAAAAAGTTTACTATTCCGATTTCATCTTCTACCACGAGGATTTTCATAGTGCAAAGATTGGAGAAGGATTTTAAGAAAGCAATTTATTTGGCTTAAAATTGGCTTAAAAAAAATTTAACCACAATGGATGTTAAGTCTTTCGCAAAGAAGGCAAAGAGTTTCTAGTAAAAATCTGAGTTGTATGTTTATTTACAGAGAGTTGCGGAGGTCGCAAAGAAAGTTTATGCTGGAAAAATAGATTTAGATTTGCGTTCAATCCTGATTAAGGAATCGTATAAAAAGCATAAAAACGATATCCAATTTGTGTTTCAATAAAGTTTAGGCAAAACTGTGTTCCTTCATAAATTTCGCTGGGATCATCGACCGTAATTAAAACTTCGATGCGGTTGGCAGATTTTGATTTGATTGAAGCACGCAAGCAATTATCCAAGTCCTTGGTTTTGAGCTTTTCGTGTTGTACGAAAAACAGTTGGGTCGAAATTTGTGCCCGTAATCGAACATCTTCAGAAAACAAAATATCGTAATCTTCTTCTAAAAATTTTTTGATGGGAATGATGGAATATACGTTGTAAAATTTATCATAAAACAAATCGGCATCTGCATCTTCTTCAGCATTCATTAAACTATCTTCGAGATAAGTGTTTTCAGCGCATTCGGAGCAATGGATGCAGAACAAGCACAATTCCTGAAATTTATTCTTGTCGTTGTTTTTTAGTGCCCTAGAGAATTCAATCCAAACTGAACTAAATTCCTTTGGAACTTCTCGGTGCTCATCCACTTGTGCAAAAAGATAAAATCCGCTAATTAATTTTAAAAATAGAAGTGCGTTTTTCATTGATTTAAAGCTTTTTACACTATAAAAATAGCAAAAACAAAATTTATTCTCCCAACATTTTATTCAACGTCTTAAAATCATACGCTGTTTCTTTCAGTATTTCTTTTTTTTAAGTGAATTGCACATCCAATTTGCGCATTTAATATTCCCGTCCAGTTTTTACCTGTTAACCCTTTCGTTTGGTTTATTACAACTTCATTTTTGGGAGAATAGACATAAGGAGAATAACCGATTAGCACAAAAGGTGAGATGGAAATGGATTTACTCACATAGATTTCATAGCCCATCCGCAGACCAATGTCGCCACCAATTCCTAAAGCTTTGGATTTGTTGTCGTCATACACGAATGGTTCCTGATTTATTTTTCTAAAAAGTCCACTTGATGTTGCAGAAAATATAAGATCAAGGTAAAATCCCTTCCATTTTTCGGGATTGTCATAATGCACTAAATAACCTAAATTTAGAAAGTGTAAATTGTAGTTGTTAACGGTATTTTCATTTTCTGCATGACTTCTGAAATAAGAATACGAAATGTTTATTCCATGTTTGAAATGTTTTTCAGACTTAAAGATGTATGAAGCTGAAACACTTGTTCCATGCATTAATAATGGTTGCTTATTAGCTAAAAAAGGTCGGGCAAAATTATAGCTTTGAATGGCATTATCCAGTTGTTTTGAATAGCAATAGTCATAAGCTATATTTAGCGTCAAGGTTTGAGATATGCTATTGTCAGCAAAAATTAGAGAAATCACTACAAGAATTATTTTCATTTTTTGATTCCCTTTAGGATGTCAATTACCGCTTTGTATCCAGATTCTACTGCTCCATGAACGGTTTGGTGGTGCCCGTTAATATTCATTGCTTCGCCAGAAAAAAACAATTTATTACCAATTGGTTTTGCTGCTATTTGTCTCGCATCACCCATGCCAATTGTGCTAAATCCGTAAGCACCTTTGATAAAAGGTTTTGAGGTATAATCATGCACGCTTGAGGCAATAAATGTCGAAGAAGCCTGTCCATTGTATATCTCGTCTAACTCCTGCAACAAAGCGTTTGCAATTAAGGAATCACTTCCAAGTGCATGAAGATTAGCAGCTTGGTCTCCCATTATGAACGCCAGCAGAATATTGTCCGACGTTAATTTTCCCACGGTATCATCAACGTAAGCACCGCAAACCGATCCGCCATACAATTCATCTCTATAGAATTTAGTGCTAAATTTTAGAAACACTTTCATCCCTGCTCCCATTCCAAATTTCGAAAATGCTTCCGTTTTTTCAGATGGCAGAGCAGGTGCAAAATTAATTTCGTTTAATTTTAAAATGGAAATTGGAACGGATATAATCACTTTATCTGCTTCAAAGGTATTGTTGTTTGAATCTTTTAGGATTGTTTTATCACCCGAATAATCAATGCTCGAGATTTGCGTGTTGTAAATAATATTAGGCAAAACCGGTTGTGCAATATGGTCATTGAGAACATCAAAAAATGATTTTTCAAACTTGAAATCTTCATCGCCCGAAGTCCAGTTTTCTTCGTCTTTGCTATTCCAATAGGCAGATAAAAGAGATGCAGAAGCTCCTTGGTCGCCCGCAATCGCCTCAACAATATTGTCGTATTCTGAACCAAAGTTCTGTTGTTGAGCATAAGCTTTGAATGAAATGTCGGGCAGGTTTTTATTTTCGAAAATAAAAGGATCTTTTGGTAAAGAATCAACTATTTGATTGTTAAACCAATAGCTCAGGACTGAATCATCCAACGTCGTTTTAATATTTTGCGCTTTTATTAAGTCAGCTACAATGTTGTTTTGACCATGAAGCCATTGTGCGCCTGTATCAATGGTGTAATCCGAGAATCCATCTAGTTTTCCCATTCTCCCACCATGAACATTAGAAGCTTCAATTATAGTAAAATCTATTCCTTTTAATTTAAGAATATAACCGGCGTAAAGTCCTGCCGCTCCGGCCCCAACGATGATAACTTTTCCAGCATAGTTGATGTCTTCAAAAAGGCTTTCTTTTCGGCAACACGTTAAAACTGACGACGGAACTATCAGGCCACCAATAGATAAAAAGCATGATTGTTTGATGAAATTTCGTCTATCCATACATTTACTTTTTTAATGCAATTTACATGTTTTTTCAATACTGACCTTTGGATTTAGCTTAAATCTTATTTCCATTCTACAACATTGATTTTTGTCTTCTATTTCATGCTAATATGTTGAATTGATATTTCTTCACAACTGTCTCTAGCTTATTCCATTGATATTCCAATATTTGACGGGATGACTCTAAAAATTCTGCAACTTCTTTCATTTTTAATGAAAAGCATCAGTAGTCATAAGCACTAAAAAAGATAACGTTTTATGTGAACGAAAATTGTAGAAAACCACCCCTTATTTTAACTCAATTTTATCTATCAAGAGTTTAAATTGTTCCTTTTGTTTATTTCCAATCAAAAAGGCAATTTCTTCAATCGAATTATTTGAAAAATTTGGTTGATTGAGTCTTCTCCCGCGAAATGACGGGTACATGTCTTTTAGAAGTATTTCAATTTCTTGCCATTCACCCGAAGTCGAAAAAGAAGCAATATATGAGTAATAATCTCCCGAATTGCCTTTCATTCTAAATTGATAATCTTTGCCATCACCTTTAAGTTTTATGCACATCTTCGTAAATTCCTTTACATTTCGTTTTTCAAAATTATAACGCACGGAAGAGAAACCACCGTTGTTTTCCAACGAAACTTTGCCTTCAAAAACACCGTGACCTTCCGAGTTTAATTTAAACGTTCCTGATGATCTGCCTCCCATCACAACATCGTCGATAATAAGCCAGTTTCTAATATCTGACTTTCCGTTAAAATCAAATATTAGGTGTTTTGCATTTGAAGAAAATAATATCATAATCCAAATTAGGTGTTTCATTGTAATTTACGTTTTTTTTAAAAAATATTCTTTCTGTTCATTTCTGCACTATTTGTCAAGTTCATCAATGGAAATTGAGTCTTTTAAAATGCAATCATTATTAAGCACATGAACTTCAGAAATGTCAAAAATCTCTTTTACAATTTTAATTCACTCCTCCTTATCCTTTAAAACACGCTTGTCATGGCTCGCTGCTCCAATGTGTTTAAGCCGTCTTTTAATCTTCATTCAAGTAAATATAGTGAATTTTTCTACACGCTCAAAAACTTGAATTTTTACAATCTACTACGTGTGTTTTATCCAAAAAAAAGTAAATCAGCTAGTTTCCAGTGGCTTTGTTTAACAAACCAACAAAATTGTTAAACATTTTATATCTTTGGAGCTTATAGAAAGAATGCCAGAACCGATTCTTCCTAATTGGGCAATGCAACATTTAAGTTCGATGTGAAAAGATTTAAAAAGTTCTTGTTCATCCGATAAATTAAAAAATAAATGATGGATACAAAACAATTTACAGAACGAGAACTTGATCGCATTATAGAAATGGCGTGGGAAGATCGAACTCCCTTCGAGGCTATTTCTTTTCAGTTTGGATTACTAGAAAAGGAAGTCATTAAGGTGATGCGCAGCACTTTGAAAGAATCGAGTTTTAAACTTTGGCGTAAACGAGTGAATAGCACCGTGAGCCAGAAGCACTTAAATAAGCGTAGTTCAGACATTACGCGTTTTAAATGTTCGCGACAAAGGTCAATTTCAGGAAATAAAATAAGCAAACGATAAATGGAATTATTTGAACAACAGGACTCCATTTTCCCAACATCGTACGCCGAAATTATTCAACGAGTTCGCATGATTAATCCTGTTAAATATGGGTCAACACGCAACTTCATAAACGGGTCAGTTACCTATTTATCGCCTTATATTTCGAGAGGTATTATTTCCACAAAATTTGTGCTTTCTGAGGTACTGAAAAAAGGTTACAAACCAGCACAAATTGAAAAATTTATTCAAGAATTGGCTTGGAGAGATTATTGGCAACAGGTTTGGATTGCAAAAGGGGACGCACTAAATCAGGATCTAAAACAGGAACAAAAGCCTGTTTCAAACACCTCTATCTCGAACGCAATTACTGCGGGTGAAACAGGCATTGAAGCGATTGATAATGCAATTCGAGATTTTTATAGAACAGGCTATTTGCACAATCATTTGCGCATGTACATTGCATCCTTAGCGTGTAATATAGGACAAAGTTATTGGCTATTTCCTGCAAAATGGATGTACTATCATTTACTTGATGCGGATTGGGCGAGCAACGCCTTAAGTTGGCAATGGGTTTCTGGCGCAAATGCGAACAAAAAGTATTTTGCCAATCAAGAAAACATCAATAAATATTGCTTTACGAAGCAAAAAGACACTTTTTTAGATGTGCCATACCAAGCTTTTGATTCAATGCAACTGCCCGAGGTCTTAAAAGACACGCCGTATTTAGAACTGAAAACTCCCTTACCAAAGCAAAAAGCGCTTGAAATCGACGAACTACTGCCAACCTGTATCTATAATTTTTATAATTTAGACCCTATTTGGAAAAAAGACCTTGCAGTAAATAGAATTTTAGTGCTTGAGCCTTCCCATTTTCAGCAATATCCTGTATCGCAAAAAACGATTGACTTTATCCTTAACTTTGCAACGGAAAACTTAGCAAATATTCAAATCTTTGTGGGCGAATTTAATGATTTAAAAAAAGGGTATGCCTTGAAAAATTGTTTTTACAAAGAACATCCCTCAAATAACCACTATCAAGGCATTGAGGAGTCACGCGATTGGATGTTTGACGTGCAAGGTTATTATCCTTCATTCTTTGCTTTTTGGAAAAAGTGTAAAAAACAGTTGAACTATTGAAAAAACAAGCGCTAAATATTGTTTGGTTAAAGCGTGATATTCGCTCGCAAGATCATGCCCCTCTATTCCTAGCAGAAAAGGCTGGTGTTCCCTATCGTATTATTTATATGTTCGAACCAACACTTATCGAATATCCCGACACCAGTCCTAGGCACTTGCAGTTTTTGTATCATTCAATTTTAGCATTTAACGAAACCCTGGCTCCATTTAAAAGAAAAATTGATGTATTCTATGGTGAAGCTGTTGATGTATTCGAGCACTTGCAGGATTGCTTCGATATAAAAACCCTTTTTAGTTATCGTGAAAGCGGAACGCAAATCACTTGGAATCGCGATAAAAAGATTCACTTGTTTTGCAAAAAGAATCAAATAAGTTGGCACGAATCACAGCGAGATGGTATTCTGAGAGGTATTAAAAATCGAGTAGATTGGTCGGAACAATGGAGCGAAACGATGCACAAGCCAGTTCTTCAAAACAGTTATTCAGTATCGGAAAATGAATCACTCAATCATACTTTTTTACTGCCTACAAATCTCGAAAATCAATTAAAAAAATATCCAACCCAGTATCAACCAGCTGGAGAGCGAAACGCATGGCGCTATTTAAAATCATTCACGAATCTGCGAGGATTTAATTATCAAAAACACATTTCTAAACCTACCGAAAGTCGCTTAGCTTGCAGCAGGTTGTCACCGTATTTGGCGTGGGGAAATTTAAGTGTAAAACAAGCCTTCCATTTTATTGGAACACACCCAAACGGCACAAAAAATAGCCGTGCTTTTTCCGCAATGCTTACACGTTTGCATTGGCATTGTCATTTCATTCAAAAATTTGAAGTTGAATGCAGTTATGAAACCGATTGCATCAATAGCGGTTATGAATTATTGGCTCATCAAAAAAATGAAATGTTTATTAACGCATGGAAAACAGGCATGACTGGCTATCCATTGATTGATGCCTGCATGCGCGCTGTTGAGCAAACGGGCTGGATAAATTTCAGAATGCGGGCAATGGTCGTTTCGTTTTTAACACTTAACTTGGACCAAGATTGGAGAGAAGGTGCGCACCATTTGGCTAAACAGTTTTTGGATTATGAACCCGGTATTCATTACCCTCAGTTTCAGATGCAAGCAGGAACAACAGGCATTAATACCGTGCGCTTGTACAATCCTGTAAAAAACTCACAGGAGCATGATCCCGATGGAATATTCATTAAAAAATGGATTCCTGAACTAAATAATGTACCAGTGGCTCACATACACGAACCTTGGAAAATGACGACCATGGAGCAACTTTTTTGTGAAGTGAAACTTGGCGAAGATTATCCTTTTCCAATTGTTGACCTCACTGAAAGTGCACGGATTGCCAGAGATAAAATTTGGGGACATAAAAAGCATCCTGCCGTGCAAAATGAAAAAATACGCTTATTAAACACTCACGTTAATAAAACACACCATGATTTACACTAAAAAAAACATCGAAGAATTTGATCGAATCACTCGCTTGAAAATTATCAATTCAGTTACGGGAATAAAACCAGCAAACCTTATTGGAACAATTGATGATGAAGGAAACACAAATTTGGCTGTTTTCAGTTCGGTTGTACACCTTGGAAGTAATCCTCCACTTTTAGGTTTTATTTCCAGACCTAGAACGAAAGATGTGGGACATACTTACCGCAATATAATCGAAAATGGCTTTTATACAATCAATCATATTCACCCTGAATTTACAAAAAATGCCCATTATACTTCCGCTAAATTTGCCGAAGACGTTTCTGAATTTGAACGCTGTAATCTTTCCGAAGAATACATCAACGGTTTTAAAGCGCCCTATGTAAAAGAAAGTACGTTTAAAATGGGTTTACGATTTAAAGAAGCTATTGAGATAAAGATGAATGGCACAGTATTAATGATTGGTGAGATTGAACACCTCATCCTACCCGATTCGGCACTAATTGATGATGACATTGATTTAGAATCCTCAAAAAGTGTCGGTATTTCTGGTTTAAACAGTTACTATTCACTAAAAAAGATTGAAAATTATCCCTTCGCAAGGGAGGAAGAATTGCCCGAGTTTTAGGAATGAAAAAAGAACACTTGCCCCAAAAAAAATGTGTTGTATGTGAACGACCTTTTACGTGGCGAAAAAAATGGGAAAAGAATTGGGACGAAGTTAAATATTGCAGTGAAGGTTGCCGAAGAAGCAAATGAAATCAAACCAATTTCTAATAATTAATGTCCAAATACTCACCCAACGTGCAATTTCACTATGTGGCTGCTCCGCTGTGTAATTCTGGTATGTCAAAACAACTCAATTGTAGCTTTAAGAAATGACGGTCAAATAATGCTTGTTGGTGAAAAGAACGGACTTGACTTGAGAACAGTTGATGCTGGAGCTGGAAAAGCAATGGAAGATTTCTCTGGTTCACGTGTGAACTTTGACACTAAGCAGGGCTTTGAGACAAGACAAATGTCAGAAACTTTCTTTGGTTCTTTAACAATCACATAAAAGAACAAACAAAAAACACAATTTTATTCTTCTTATTGTTTTTTGAAGCCTTTGCTATCTGCAAGGGCTTTTTTTGTTACTTAAATTGTGATATTTAGCTGCATCTCTGTCTGAATAATTCATATACTATTTTTTAATTTTTAATTTCGAATCTGAATAGATATGGTCAAGCAAGTCAATGATTGTTGAATCAGAATAAGATTCAAGTTTGTCATTGGTCACGTAATCCTTGAGCATATCTTTTGTAACAAAGTCATTGGTATCAGCTGCTTGTTCATCTTTTGTAAGCGCAATAAAAGCAAGAATTGAACTCAATGCAGCAAAACCCAGCGCCAATTTTGCAATTTTATTTGCTTTTTGTGGTGCATCAATGCCCGATTTAAGTGACTGCCTTGAAAGCGTGATATCTTCTTCTTTTCGTTTTCTTGTCTCTTCTTCTTGATAGAAAGCTTTCAAACCTTTTTCGGGTACTATGAATTCACCAATTGTTCCATTTTCACTACGAATAATGAATTCACTTATAAAAAGGTGGTTAAAAGAATCATGAAATGATTTATTTCCGAAATCAAAATCTTCACAATGTTTTTGCCAAAAAAAATGTGGCTGTTGAAAATTAAATGACTGTTTTTTTTGTAATTCTATTGCAAGTGAAAGCACTTTAAATTGTTCTTCTGTCATATTCAGTTGATTATCGGCTTCAAATATAGCAACAAGCCCTTTAGTTTTCATTCAAAAGTTATCAAAAACAATCAACAATTCAGCCTATTTATTCAGTGAGACAAAACTCACTTTAATGAAAATACTAAACACCAAACACAAAGGCACAACTTGGACTTGCGGACTTTTCCCTTCAGCAATTGTCTTTGACCAGCTCACAATTGAGCACATACCTTTTCCAAAGAAAAAAAGATTGAAAATTGGGACATTTAAAGTTGAATCAACAGGTTTTAAACTCGGAGAACGATTTTTAAAAATCATTTTTGATAACGCTATGTTGTTTCACGTTGATGAGATTTACGTAACGATATTTGACAAGAGAGATGAACAAAAATTATTGATTGATTTACTTTTAGAGTGGGGCTTTGAAAAATGGGGCACTAAAGAAACATCAAACGGGATTGAGCAAGTTTTTACTAGAAAAATTCATCAGCAAATAAATAAATCGAACACAAAACTAACTTATCCGATCATTTCGAAATCATGTAAAAAATTTCTAGTACCAATTTATCCTGAGTATCATACTAATCTTTTGCCAGACTCTATTTTAAATAATGAATCGCCAGTTGATTTTATAGAAAATGAGCCATACAGGAATGCCATTAAAAAAGCTTATATAAGTGGTTCTATAAATAGAAATATCAATAAAGGAGATCTTATAGTTTTTTATAGAACCGGGGGTAGATATAAAAGTGTAGTTACAACTATCGGAATTGTTGAAAATGTATTCCAACATTTTGAAAATGAGACGGATTTTTTAAATAAGTGCAGAAAAAGAACTGTGTTAAAAAATAATGAATTAACAACGTTTTGGAATTATAGCCCAAACAGAAAACCTTTTGTCGTAACTTTCCTGCAAGTTTATTCTTTTCCTGTTAGAACAAATCTGGATCAATTAATACAATTAGGTATTATTCCAGATATTGATTCTGCCCCAAGAGGATTTGAGGAAATAAGTGATGAAAATTTTAATAAAATATTAAAAGCAACCAAGTCAGATGAAAATTTTATTATCGATTAAGCCGGAATTTGCGCATAAAATTTTTGACGGGTCAAAGAAGTTTGAATTTCGTAGAAGCATTTTTCGCAATAAAGCTGTCACATCTGTAGTGGTCTATGCATCTGCTCCAATAAGCAAAGTTATTGGTGAATTTGAAATTGAAAAAGTGCACAACAAGGAATTGAATCAACTTTGGAAAGAAACAAAAGACCTTTCTGGAATATCACGTGAATACTATGATTTATACTTTACCGGAAAAGAAGAAGGCTTTGCAATTCAAGTAAAAAATCCACGCTTATATTCTAAAGCAAGAAATTTGAAAGAAGAATATGGAATGGTTCCTCCACAATCTTTTGCCTATTTAGTTTAATATTAACAGTCGTTAAATTTTCTGTCTTCACCACAGATAAAGTATGAAACAAGAATTGTTACATACAATTATTGAAATGCAAAGGGAAAGTTAGCGATAAACTGAAATATGCGGCTCTCCAACGATTAGTGTT
>Ga0105045_10000338_pt1 | contig 32567 bp, 22 predicted proteins | sample MAT02_FD_78089 | JGI IMG/M metagenome (GOLD analysis project Ga0105045, IMG submission 78089) | Freshwater microbial communities from Lake Fryxell liftoff mats and glacier meltwater in Antarctica - MAT-02 (megahit assembly) | ecosystem: Environmental > Aquatic > Freshwater > Ice > Liftoff... | reverse complement strand
CTTCTGCTTTCCCTTCTGCTTTCCCTTTTTTTACTCCTATATCAATCCCTTTTTCTAAGTTTTCTGCTGAAATTCTTCTTTTGATATCTGTAAATAATTCTTCAACGACTGCCATAAATTTTTTATTTAATGAGTTATTACTTTTGTATTTTTGTTTAGATTCTATTTTTGCCACCTGTAATTTTATATAAACAAGCGTAGAAGCTATTGAGTTCCGCTCTTCATAATTTTGTAGGGATTCGATAATTTTTAAGATTTTCTCTACCAAGCCGTCAAGGTCGTAAATATGCTTCTGAGACAATAGAAACGTAGCAATTGCAAGGTTCTGAACGTTCATGATCTCTTCGTCAGACATCCGCTTGACATCAAAAAATACCGTGTCAAACCTTGGCACAAATCGATGCATTTCCCTAGGAAAGTATTCAAAAAAACTATCTACAGTTCTAAACTTCCACTCTTTATCATGATGATAAAATAATAGCGGAATGATTACTTTCAGCGGTTGTTTGGCTTTGATTTGTGTTCTATAAGCTGCAAATAGGTAACTCCCTAGCTGAAAGGCGACATACGGATTATTATAGCTTTTGTGTTCGATAATAATAGAACAATAGACATCCTCGCCTGTGGCAAGTTTACAGTCAAAAACCACATCTGCAAATAGACCCTTGAGCTCAGAGGTGATGAATGATTCTTTTACACTACTCAAGGTTTTCATATCAAGCAAACTACTCACTTTGGCAGGCAAAGTGACATTTAGAAAGGCAATAGCATTGTCCTTAATCTCTAAACTTTCCTTGAAATATTTGTCATGAATGTTGTCCATGTATCAAAGATAAGCAATTGATATTAAATCTTGTATTCTTTTTCAATTATTTTAACTTTGTTTTTTAGTTGCCTATTATTTATGGAATATCCTTTAATGTCTTATTGATCATTAAACTTCTTAGCCACATCACTGCCCGCTAGGTAGCCACCCGTCCATGCTGCCTGAAAATTAAATCCACCTGTGATAGCATCTATATTTAATACTTCGCCAGTCATGTAAAGGCCAGAATGAACTTTGCTCTCAAAGTTTTTGAAATTTATTTGGCGCAAAGCCACTCCTCCAGCAGTTACAAACTCATCTTTAAAGGTACTTTTTCCCTTGACGTGAATGGAAAATGACTTTAAGTTACTGATGATGGCATTCAAGTTTTCTTTGGATAGGGAAGCCCAATTTTTGTCATTATCGATTTTAGTATCTGTACTGAGTGCATCATGAATAAAGTAGATCCATAGCCTCTGCGGTAGACCAAACTGTGGATTAGCACTGACTTTTTTCTTTGATAAATCGTCTTTGAGGGCTTTTATATCATCTATAGTAACGCTTGGTATCCAGTCTATCTGCGCCTCAAAATCGTACTGAGTTTTTGCTAATTCTACTGCGCCCCATGCTGATGCTTTGAGCACAGCTGGACCACTTAGTCCCCAGTGGGTGATAAGTATGGGCCCTTCGGTAGTAAGTTTGATGGCTGGAATCTTCACTTTTGCATGAGGCATAGACAAGCCCATGAGTTGGGTGATCGGGTGACCTGGTAGATTAAATGTAAACAGCGAAGGAACAGGCGATGTCACCTCATAATCTAGATTGTGAAGTAGGTTCCAAACAAACGGACTGCTTCCAGCGGCTATGATGGTATAAGGTGTTTGGTATGTTTTGCCTTCTGCAGTGATGCTATAGGTTTTGTTTTCATCATTACGAGTTATCTCTTTGACTTTGTGATTGGTCAAGACTTCGATATGATACTTATCTACTAGACTTGTAAAGCACTCTATTATCGTTTCAGAACTATCTGATACTGGAAACATACGACCATCTGCTTCAGTTTTGAGCTTTACACCTTGATTTAGAAACCACTCAGTCGTGTGTTCAGCTGAGAACTGTAAAAAAGGTGATAGGAGTTCTTTTTTGCCTCGTGGATAGTTTTCTATCAATGCCTTGGGTTGGTAACAAGCGTGCGTGACATTGCATCTACCACCTCCTGAGATTCTAACTTTGTGTAGTACGTTCTTGGATTGTTCTAGGATTAGGATTTTGATATTGGGCGCTTTGATAGCACAATTGATAGCTGCAAAATAACCCGAAGCACCACCACCTATGATTATGAGGTCAAATCTTTTGTCAGGGTCAGTCATGATTACAGAAATGAAAATGTATTAAAAAAAATCAAAGCTTCTCTAATGTTAAATAAAGTTAATTAACGTTTCCAACTTTAAAAACCCTGAGATCTAAGCTTGCGGTATTGCCTGGACTTGGAACTAGAGGAACTGATGAAGGCAATGACAGATAGGATGCACCTGGAAATGTAGTGATTAGCCCCAAAATTACTCTTTGGATTAGAGACAGATCAGCTGCTGTCAGTCGGCCATCACTATTTGCATCTCCAGCAGCAAGCCTATATGACGGACTCAGGTTCACTAAGCCCAAGATGTGACGCTGTATCAAAAATAAGTCTGCGGCTGTCAATGCCGTTGTATAAGCAGGCCCAAAGGATTGTATCTCTAACACTGGGTTTGACATCTGAGGAACGCTGGCAGATGGATACTGAAAGGTATAGTTGCCTTGAGCATTTTTAGTTATTTCTATCTTTGGTGCTGGTGCATTTGCAGGTTTTACAAAGTACTTTACATGACCATCTGGAATGGTAAGGTCGCTTGTTATATTGAGATTATATGAAGTACTTGGAGCTGATGATACGGTGAGCAATTTAGCCTCGGCGATTCTAGCATCCAGATCTGCCAATTGGACTGCATAGAACAACCTTCGATTGGGTGCTATGACTGCAAATGCTGGCGTACCCCACCATGATCCGTAGTCACCGTTTTGAAATGGATCGATTACCGTTCTAGAATTGCCATCTACACCCACTCCGATCATGGTCAAGTTGAGCGAATTTTTAAACTGCTTTACCTTAGCATTGGTATCCGTTGACGAGGTAGTGACTTCCATGAACTCTACTCCTTGCTGACCGCTGCCTCGCTGCACGTACTTCGCTTGCCATTGAGGCGATATGGCGATACATGGTGGACAAGTCGTAAAGAAAAATTTAATGACTACTACTTTATTTTGATCTAGGTAATCAGCGTACAATCGATGCACTTCATTGTCAGTATCAGTCACAGTAAAGTCATGCATTGTGGTTGATTGTGCTAGTAAACTAAATGGCTTAATAAAAATTAAAAAAATAAAAATGTATATAATTTTGATAAAAAGTTGTTTATCCATGATGATTTTATTTAATATAACAAATATCCATTTTGATCAATTTTTCTAACTAATCCATATTAATTAAGTACAACAAATACTATTCCAAATAGATTTTTAGAATTGATTTATATTATACTATGAGGTTTTATAATCAATGTTTTTTGTATTGGACTTCTTGACTATTGCTTATTGCAATTAGATTGTCATAACACATTGATGCAGAGTAATCAGTCTTCTCTGCCTTTGTTTTGATTAGTGATTATATTGATCACATCTTCGTAGGCAAGTTTACTTATCAGATCTCCTGAACAGTCTCTACTGAGTTGCACATTTAAATTCTTTTTTGTGAGCGATTTTATATCTGCCGGGTGAAAACTCTCAGGATTTTCAGGATAGAGATTGTCTGTTTATACAGTTAGGATTCTTATTTTTTGCCATCTGCTCGGGTTCAGTTCTTACCCATCTTATCAATTTCTGACAGCAATACACCTTGTAAACCTATTCCATAATAAGTATATATTTTTTCTTTTTCAGTGACTTTTACCTATAGTATCAACTTGGGAAAGAATAAATAAGTGAACCACTTCAAAGAATTTGTAATTAGTTTATTAAATGCAAATACAAAATACTTTTTATGCTATAATCACTGTATTAAAAGTTACAAAAAATGAAGAACAGAAATTATATAATATCAAAAATGCAGTTATAGAAATAGTTGAAAGCGGAGCAGCAAGCGACTTTGATATAGATAGGCAAATAGAATTTATATTATTGAAAACAAAAAAAGTAAGAAATTACTAAACTGCCTTTATATATAGTATTATTTCAACCGGAGCTACAACCACACACTGAAATTTTTTTAGAAATATCAGCCTTAAGTTTAGTATAGAGAAATGATACTAAAAAATAGATACCAAAACAGATACTAATAATCTAAAATCCTAAAATAAACAAAGGGTATTTTTAAATATGTAAGTGACTGATTATTAGTGGTTTTGAACTTTTATAAAATAAAAAAAGCCTTGATAATCAATTGACTATCAAGGCTTATTGTAGCGGGAGCAGGACTCGAACCTACGACCTTCGGGTTATGAGCCCGACGAGCTACCAACTGCTCCATCCCGCGATCCTGACAAAATAAGGCTTTTCTTATTTCGGACTGCAAAGATACAACTATTTATCTAATATCCAAGACATTGAGTGAAATAAATAATTATTAATAGTTTGTATTTGTCTAATCTATTGGTTTGCAGTTGTTTGTATAGTAATTTCTTCTACTGAATATAATTTACTGTTTTTATAATCATTCTTTTTTGAATAAGAGGCTAAATCGTTTAACTTTTGAAGCCCTTCATTTGTCATAAAAAAATCGTCCAAGCTGCTTCAAGAGATATCGTTGAATTATATTATAAATCTAGCAATGAATTATTTCAAAAACGATTTTTAAGTTTAACATTAAGTTAGGTAAAAATGATATAAATTAATCTTTCTAGTCACACATTTTTTACTTTTGAGCTGAAAACGCACATAATGTGGTTACAATTTTAATAATTATTTAATAAAAAATTAATAATTTAAAATAATTTGATATTTTTACGCTTCTTTACTAAGTGTTACTGTAACACTATATTAACAATCATAACTTAAATCACATGGGAATCAGGTTTAAAACATCCACAAACTTAATTATCACAGCCTTGTTGCTATTCAGTTTTCTAGCCTCTAGTCAGCGAACCATCACGGGTGTAGTCACTGATGCCACAAATGGCGAGACAATGATTGGCGCCAGTATCCTAGTACCAAATTCTGTATCTGGGACTATTACGGACATAGACGGTAATTTTTCGCTTCAGGTACCCAATGATACCAAAACGCTAGAAATCACCTATACAGGTTATGATAACTACATTTTGACCTTAACGGCGGAATCTAATTATAATTTGCAGCTTTCAGCGGGCAAAGTCTTAGAAGAAGTCCTCGTGATCGGTTATGGTACCATCAAAAAATCTGATAAGACTGGAGCTGTATCCTCAGTAACAGCCGAAGAGCTCAATACTGGTAGATTGTCTGATCCTATAGAAGGATTGCAAGGGAAAGCTGCAGGTGTAACCATATCTAAACAAGGCGGTGACCCTAATGGAGGTTTTTCAGTGAATATACGTGGTGCAGCAAGTTTCGCATCTGGTACAGGACCACTATTTGTGGTGGACGGTGTGCCAGGTGTAGATCCCACAACGATTTCACCCAATGATATAGAATCTTACAACGTACTGAAAGATGCCTCTTCCACTGCTATATATGGTTCTAGAGGCGCAAATGGTGTCATCATCATTACTACTAAAAAAGGAAGCACAGGCGTTAAAGGCGGTGAAGTTTTTTCTATCGATTATTCTAGTCAATTATCATTAGACAATGTAGCTCGTAGATATGACTTACTGTCGGGTGATGAGATCAGAGATTTTGCAGCTAGAACTGGATCTACATTTGCAGACAATGGTGCAAACACAGATTGGCAAGATGTGATATTTAGAACAGGCTTAACGCAAGATCATAATATCTCATTCACCAATAGTAGCAGCAATTCCTCTTTTAGGGCATCTTTTTCAAACCTTAATATACAAGGTGTAATCAAGGGCTCTTCTAAAACTAGAAATATAGGTAGATTAAATTATACACAGAAAGCATTTGACGATGTATTAACTATCAATGCTAGACTTTCGGGCACTATAGAGCACAATGATTATGTCAATTACGGTGGGGGTTCATCACCTAATAACGTTATCTATCAAGCGATAAGAAGAAGTCCAACAGATCCAGTTAGAAATGAGGACGGTTCTATTTTTGAATCAGACAGATCATTTCAGTATAACAATCCTTTAGCAATCATCAATGATATACAGAACGAAAGGGATGCGAAGAGATTACTGGGGAACTTGAGCTTTGATGTCAATTTTCATAAAAACCTAAAGGGTTGGGCTAATTTTGCTTATACACGTGATGATGATGAATCATTTTACTTTGAGCCATCATTTACTGCATCTAACCAAACTAAAGGTTATGGCAGAAGAGCATACAATAACAAGGCTGGACAATTATTTGAAGGTACACTTACTTATTTGAACAATTGGGACGATAAGCATAATTTTTCCGTATTGGGCGGGTATTCATACTTCAAAGAATCATTTGGTGGTTTTTTTGCTCAAGGAGAAAATGCAGCATCTGACTATATCCAATCTTACAATTTAGGAACCTTACTAACGCTTGACGGCAATAGTGTGGGTGGATATAGAAGGGATGATTTACTTATTTCCTTCTTCTCGAGAGCGTTATATGATTTTAACAATAAATACTATGCATCTGCATCATTGAGAAGAGACGGATCATCTAGGTTTGGCTCTAACAATGATTGGGGGTGGTTTTACTCCTCATCGGTAGGATGGAACCTTCACGAAGAGTCATTTCTAAAAGATACTAAAATATTTGACCAATTAAAATTAAGATTTAGTTATGGTGTAGCAGGAAATCAAAACATACCTAGTGACGCAGAGAAAACACTTTTTGGACCAGGTGGACGAGCGATCAATCCTGAGAATGGCGAAGAAGTGATTGCTTTTGTAATAGCTGGAGGCACTAACCCTAATCCTGATTTAAGTTGGGAAACAAATACAGAAATGAATTTGGGTTTGGATTATGGTTTTTTTAACAATAAGCTATCAGGTTCTATAGAGCTTTATCAAAGAACGACCTCAGACTTAGTTTATGGTTTTCAGGTACCTGTACCACCTAATAAGCAAAGGACTACCATCGGAAATGCCGGTGTAATCCAAAACAGAGGTGTGGAGGTTACAGCTCAATATTTTGCAGTTAACACTAGTTCATTAAAGTGGAAAACGCTTTTGACCTTTAGTAGCAACAGTCAGGTGACCAAATCTCTGGGAAATGAACAGTTTAAACTAGGAGAGATCCCAACGCTTTTTGTGTCAGGTAGAGGACTAGTGGGTGGTATCAATAATGCGCAGGTGATACGTCCAGGTTTAGCAATCGGAACATTTGTCATGCCAGAATACGCAGGATTAACGGACGACGGGAAGTTTCTTTACACTACAGCAGCCGGAGGTGTCACTAGAGATATTGATAAAGCAGAACGTAAAGTTGTAGGAAGTGCACAACCAAAGTTCCAATTCGGCTGGTCAAATTTCTTTACTATCGGTAAAAACTTAGACGTAAGTATTGCCATTAGAAGTATCATTGGATACAAACTGCTCAATGTCACGCGTATGATATTCAGTAATCCTAGTGATCTGCCTACACTTAATGTCCTCCAAGAAGGTTTGGTAGAATATGACCGTGGTCTAAACACAAGCCCGGTTTTGAACAGTTATTATCTAGAAGATGCAAGCTTCCTTCGTGTAGATAATCTAACTTTGGGCTATAATTTTGGTTTAAATGGCAAATACGTTAAAAATGTCAGAGTTTTTGCAACAGGAACAAACTTGTTTTTGTTAACCGGATATTCTGGCATAGATCCCGAGATAGCATTTGGAGGCAGTGAGTTTGGTAGAGATCAATACGATGTTTATCCCCGAACCAGAACTTTCACCGTAGGTGTTAACGTAAAATTATAAAAAGAATAAATTTATTAAAATGAAAAAGTTTTTATTATTATTAATTTTAGTATCTAGTTTCTCCTGTACGGATTTAGAAGAAACAATCTACGACAGGATTCCAGAAAGTGAGTTTCCTGAGAACCCAAATCAAGCAGCCTTGAATGTTATTCCTACTTATAGGGAGCTCTCAGATTTGATAGATGACGCAGGATGGTGGTTTTGGGCGCAAGAGATCTCAAGTGATGAGATAGTATTTCCTACTAGATTGACAGATTGGGAAGACGGTGGTAAGTGGAGAGTTCTTCATACTCACGAATGGACAAACAACATAGACGCCGTCAATAGTATGTGGTCTAACTTATACGATGGTGTGACTGAAGCCAATAGAGCATTAGATAACCTTGAAGGATTTAATGAGCCTATCACAGTGGCAAAATTAAAAACCTTGAGAGCATTCTATTATTATTTAATATTAGATAACTTTGGCAATGTGCCTTTAGTTACTTCATTTGCAAAAGCAGAAGCACAACCAAAGAAGAATGATAGAAAGGAAGTTTTTGACTTTATCGTCAAAGACCTAAAGGAAAGTGTAAATTTATTGCCGCTTTCAAGTCAAAAATTTGCAGTATCTAAAGGTATGGCTTACACAGTACTCGCAAAGCTGATGATAAATTCAGAAGTGTATACTGGCAATCCAAAATGGTCAGAAGCTGAGGCATATTGCGATACCATCATCGCTAGTGGAATTTATTCTTTAGAATCAGAAGCACTTGGTCCGTTCAAAACAAATAATGAGGCGTCGAGCGAAAATATTTTTACGATACCTTTTGATGAGATCAATCTCAAAGGATTTAGAATCCACATGCGTACATTGCATTATCTACATAACCAAACGTATGATATGCCTGTAGGAACATGGAATGGTTTTGCAGCTACCGAAGCTCATTACAATACTTACTCAGACAAAGATGCTAGAAAGAAAGGATTTATCGTAGGTCCGCAATTTGACTCTAAAGGAAAACCTCTTTTTGACTTGACAGCCGGAGCCAACTTGGATATAAATCCGCGCATTCCAAAACTGATTTTGGATGCAAGTTTTACTTTTAAAGAAATCAGAATGTCTGGAGCTCGTATAGGAAAATACGAAATCAAAAAAGGTGCAATGGAGAATCTTAGCAATGATTTTCCATTATTTAGATACGCAGATGTATTGCTCATGAAAGCTGAGACTATGGTTAGACAAGGCAAAAACGGTGATCAATATGTCAACCAAATAAGACGAAGGGCAGGTGTAGATAACTTCAGCAATGTCTCACTAGACGATTTACTTGCTGAGCGAGGCAGAGAGATGTTTTGTGAAGGACACAGAAGACAAGACCTCATCAGATTTGGCAAATTTACGGAGGCTAGATGGGAAAAAGGTGTTTCAGATGCTAAAAGAAGGATATTTCCAATCCCACAGTGGGCTATCGATGCCAACCCCAATTTAGCTGAATAATATATAAGTATTTTTATTATTTTTTAATATTTAATTTTTAAAACATGAAATCATTGAAATTTTTATTTTTTGCAAAAGTAGTTTTTGCATCTTTATTTTTGAGTACATTATTTATTAGTTGTGGTGATGATGATCCAGCACCTATTACGAGAGTAGAAGACGGTATCTATGTGAAAGGTACAGCAACAGCCTTTACAGAGTTGAACGCTAAAGCCCTTATGAAAACTACATTCAATGAAGTAGGTCAAAAGCCTGAATCTACGCCTAGAGCTTCGCTTTATGAGTTGTACATTCCACTTAAAAAAGATGGATCATTTAGCTTAGTTTCAGTAGCGGGTGCAGTACAGAAAACTTGGGGACCATCAGCAACTTTCCTAAGAGTAGCTGATACAGACCTTGACATTAATGAACCTAAAAAAGGTCTTTGGAAGGGTGCTATCGTAGAATCTACGACTACATTTTCTGTTCCAGCGGACGGACTTTACCACGTAGTTTTTGACTCTGAGTTAGGTCTAGGAGCAGTCGCTAAAGTAGAGTGGGGCGTTATAGGCGCAGCCACTCCAGGTGGATGGGGCGGATCTACTCCATTGACGGCAAGTGCATTTAATGGTACCAAAATGACTTTTGAGTCCAAAAATGCACCATTTACTAAGTCAGATTGGAAATTGAGATATTCTGACGGTTGGAAAATTCTTTTCACTCCGGAAGTAAATGTAAATTGTAACTTCGGTGGTACTCCAGCGGCATTAGTAGCAGGTGGTGGTAACTTCTCAAATGCTGTAGGTGGACTTTATACAGTTAGCCTTACGCAAGAGTTGGGAAGTGCACCAAAAGCTGTATTTACTAAAACTGGAGACTTGCCCGCAGAAAATTTTTCAAATGTTGAGCTTGGCCTGATAGGTGACGGTCTGAACGTAGGTGGTGCAACACACAACTGGAATTTGACTGTACAGGTTCAGAAGCCAGTTAAAGCAGGTGATGTTTACACTTATACATTCTCAAATGTAGAACTCAACAATAATGGTGGTTTTAAAATCAGAGAAGGTCAAGATTGGACTAAGAAAAGTTTTGGCTTCCCTCAGGTAATATTAGCAGGAACAGGAGCGGCTGATATATCTAATTCAGGCGATAACTTCAAAGGTGCAATTGACAAGGCTAAGTATGATATGACTTTAGTGATAGATGCTAAAGCTGAAACTTATACTTTTACTGTTGTTAAGAAATAAGATACCTCGATTTATTTGAGTATTCAGACCAATGGCGCTCTGTCTTTAAAAGATAGGGCGCTTTTTTTGTTTTTTTTATAAAATGCCTTTACACCATTGCTCAAAGTCAGATTTGAGAAAGTCTTGCGTTACTATAACAAATTTTATTTTACTTTTGCTGATTGTTCTAGACAAACTTATATTTTGTCTGCTCAGATAAATTGATGGATTACTAAGACTTAGGATTAGTTCTTATATTGTTGTTAATCAAATTATTAAATATTATTAATATATATAATATAATCTATTGTGGAAAATAATCCTATTTATATCAAACTTATCAACTGTAGAAGTGCTTTATATATGGTAGTTTAGGGAGATGAAAGTATATTTAGTAGGAATGATGGGTGCTGGCAAGAGTACCGTAGGAAGAATTTTGGCCCAAAGGCTTAATGTGCCTTTTTTTGATAGTGACCAAATGATAGAGCAATCTGAAGGTCTGACGGTAGATTTGATTTTTGATATTAAAGGTGAGGCTTATTTTAGATCGTTAGAACGCAATTGGTTAGATGCAACCATGGTACTTCAGGGTGTTTTTGCAACAGGAGGCGGTCTTCCATGCTTTAATGATAATATTAATCGGATGAATCTCATGGGCACGAGTATCTATCTTTGCACCACTATAGATGTGCTATTGGATAGACTTAAGAATGACAGCATAAGGCCTGCATTAAAAGGTAAATCTGCGTTACAAAAAGCCAATTTCCTTACAAAAATAATGGCAGAGCGTCATATACATTACACAAAATGTAAATATATAATTGACTGTAAGTATTCGGTTCAGGACATAGTAGAAGACATAATTTCGATATTAAAATCAGATAAAAATGATTAAATCAAAAAAAATGGTAGTATAATTGATTTAATAGCATACATATCTGAAGATGTAGATTAGATCTTTTTTGCTAAAATAGCCACATTATAACTTTTTGGAAAAAAAGACGTTTATAATAGATGCTAAATTTTTAATTTACATTTCATAATTGTGCAAAGATTGTTACTTTTGCACCCAATATTAAAAAATTAAACATAAATGAGGACCAAACTTTCCCAATTCAAATTTGATTTACCAGAAAATCTAATTGCTCAATACCCTACTAAAGAGAGAGATGAGTCTCGCCTGATGGTAGTAGATCGTAAGACTGGTAAGATAGAACACAAGATTTTTAGAGATGTAATAGATTATTTTGATGATGGTGATTCAATTATTTTTAACAATACAAAGGTCTTTAGAGCAAGACTTTACGGGAAAAAAGAAAAAACTGGAGCTAAAATCGAAGTCTTTTTACTTAGAGAGTTAAATTCTGAATCTAAGCTATGGGACGTACTCGTAGATCCTGCTAGAAAAATCAGAGTAGGCAATAAACTTTACTTCGCTGATGCTAAGGGCAATGATTTGTTAGTAGCTGAGGTTGTGGACAATACTACATCACGAGGCCGAACGATCAGGTTTTTCTTTGAAAGAAGCGATGAAGAGTTTAAAGGGATACTAAAAATGCTGGGCAGCATGCCTTTGCCAAAGTACATAACGCGTACTGCCGATGATTCGGATGAAGAAAGATACCAAACTGTATATGCTAAAGAGACTGGAGCAGTGGCCGCACCTACAGCAGGTCTTCACTTCACCAAGGAGTTGCTCAAGCGAATGGAGATCAAAGGGACTTCGCTAGCTGAGGTTACACTTCATGTAGGACTAGGTACATTTAGAAGTATAGATGTGGAGGACTTGTCTAAGCACAAAATGGATGCCGAATTCTACAGCATTAAGCAAAATGCCGCTGATGCCGTCAATCAGTCAAAAGCACTTAACAAACGTGTATGCGCCGTAGGTACTACTAGCATGCGTACCATAGAGTCATCTGTATCTGCTACATCACAACTAAAATCTACAGAAGGATGGACAAATTTATTTATCTATCCACCTTACGATTTTAGTATAGCTAACTCAATGATTTCAAATTTTCACCTACCCAAGACCAGTTTAATCATCATGGTTGCTGCCTTTGGTGGATTCGATCTTATCATGGAAGCATACCAAGAAGCAGTGAAAGAAAAGTACCGATTCTTTAGTTACGGAGATGCGATGCTGATTATTTGATTTTTATAGTTTGATTTATTTTAGCTATTTTATAGTTATTGTTGAACTTTTTTTTCATTATTTATATTACTTAGTAAGTTCAGTAAATAGTTAGTATTGATTCAGCATTTTTAGATAAATTTTTATAGTTTTTAACTTTTAGAAATATAGATTTATAGTATTTCTTATCATGCTGTCTATCGATATTTAGCAATCTACGACAAACAATATTATTGTTAACCATTTTAAAAAAAAAGTAAAATAATCCTATGTATTGGACATTAGAATTAGCGCATAATCTAGAAGACGCACCTTGGCCAGCAACCAGAGATGAATTGGTAGATTATGCTATCAGATCAGGCGCACCTCTCGAAGTAATCGAAAACCTTCAGGAATTGGAGGATGAATTTGAGATTTACGAAACGATGGAGGACATTTGGCCTGATTATCCTAGAAAAGATGACTTCCTCTTTAACGAGGAGGAGTATTAGTATATGTTGACATTGCGAAAGTCAATGGAAAAATAACTTTTAATAATAAAGTCTTACAGCTAGGTTTGTTGTAGGACTTTATTATTTTTGCAACTTGTTAATTCAATATTTTCTATGCTTATTAAAGTTCCTTTAGTCATTGCCATCGATGGTTACTCTTCATGTGGCAAATCTACCTTGGCAAAACGAATGGCCAAAGAGCTAGGATACGTATTTGTGGATACAGGTTCCATGTATAGAGCAGTGACGTTGTATTTTATCCGAAACGGGGTAAGCCTAAATGATCATCATGAAATAGAACAAGCCCTTCAAAATATCGAATTGCATTTCAAAAACTTAGATGGTAGTAATCATATTTTTTTGAATGAAGAGTCAGTAGAAGATAAGATTAGAACGTTAGAAGTATCAGGATTAGTAAGTGAAGTTGCTGCATTATCACCAGTAAGACGCAAGATGGTAGCGCTTCAGCAAGCTATGGCAGGTCATCACGGTATCGTTATGGATGGAAGAGATATAGGAACTGTTGTGTTTCCTCATGCTGACGTCAAGATATTCATTACAGCAGATAATACTATCCGTGCTCAGCGAAGACTAGAAGAACTCAAACACAATAACCAAACCGCTAATATAGATGATGTCGTTAATAACCTTGCGCACCGCGATCATATAGACACTACGCGCAAAGATAGTCCGCTGCGTCAAGCAGATGATGCGGTTTTAATAGATAATAGCAAGCTTACGCTTGATGAGCTATTTGACAAGGCTATGACTATAGTAAATAATGTCAATGATAAGTTGATTTTGCGTCGCGTCAAAACTAGAACACTGTCTGATTAATCATTCCAATTTTCATGTTTTTATACCTTTATATATTTACTTTTGAGAAAAAGTAAGTAACTTGCATTAATTTTAAAAATTTTAAATCTGTAATATGCATTTGAGATCAGTATTCTCTATTTTTCTAAGTTTAGTTTTTTTGTCCAGTCTTATCAGCCAAAGTGGTTGGACCCGCAAAAAAGGCCATTTTTTTGCAAAACTTGACCTTTCGGCGCTGAATGCTACCACTTATTATGACCATGACAGAGTATCAACGACAACGGTTTCCTTTAATCAAGGCAATATCAACTTTTATGGTGAGTACGGACTCACGGATCGTATAGCAATAACGGCGGCTATGCCATTGGTAAGATCAAACTATTATTTTGATTCTTATAGAGCGATTGGGATTGGCGATTTACGATTAGATTTTAAATACAGGTTGACTTCAAACGATCTCCCTATTTCGTTGATTATAGCACCAGAGCTGCCAATAGGCAAAAGTGAAAATATAGTAGGAAGATATATGAGACCAAACGAATTTGTAAATTTGCCTAATGGTGACGGAGAGTTTAATGTCTGGACTGGTGTGGCTGCTAGTAAGTCCTTTGGGAAAATGTATGCTTCTGCTTTTGGGATGTATAATTTTAGAACTAAATACAAGGGCAACAGCTTAGTTGATTTATATCAATTTGGTGCTGAAATAGGTGTCAGTCCACTGAATAAACTTTGGATAAATACAAAATTAAGAGCTCAATTTGCCACGGATAAACCCAAAAACCTAGATATTCCTTTTCTTATAGGCGATGGTACTACTTATACTTTATTGAGTTTTGAAGTTTCATATAAGGTTACTGACCATCTTGGTTTTAGTTTAGCTTACTTCACAGGTGGTAATTGGATCTCACCTTTCAGTAATATTTATATTGCACCTTTTAGAAGTATTGGCGTCTTTTACGAACATTAATTTATATTAATTTATTAATAATATTACTTGCCATGAAACATGTTTTATAAGCTTATGTATGATTTTTTTTTGGTAAATTAAATGTTTATGAGTTCATTGCTTATAAGTGGTTTAGTTACAATAATTAAGATTGGTCACTAAATGGGAAGTGAAATAGTAAAGGGAGTAAATATTAAATGTTTATCTTTTAACAATAATTACTTTAAAGCTTAGTTTTAACTTAAACAAAAATTAAAGGTTATGCACATCGTCATCATCGGAAATGGAATCGCTGGCTCATCCGCTGCACGTCACTTACGTAAACTTTCGGATCATAAAATCACCATGATTTCGGGAGAGAGTAAGTATCCGTTCTCAAGGACTGCACTCATGTACATTTACATGGGACACATGACTTATGAGCATACTAAACTTTATGAAGACTGGTTTTGGGAAAAAAATCGAATCGATCTAGTAGAAGGTTGGGTAGAGCACATCGACACTAAATCACAATCTATCTCGATGAAAAATGGTGATCTCATCAAATATGATAAGCTCATAATAGGCACAGGATCTAAATCAAATAAATTTGGCTGGCCAGGCCAAGAGCTCAATGGTGTAGCTGGATTGTATCAACTTCAAGATATGCAAGCGCTTGAAAATGCTAGTAAGGACAAGGTCGGTAGGGCCGTAATCGTAGGAGGCGGACTGATAGGAATAGAGATGGCAGAGATGCTCGCTAGCCGAAAGATCCCCGTCACTATGCTAGTCAGGGAGAGTAGCTTCTGGAATAATGTATTGCCGCCTGAAGAATCAGCAATGATCAATCAGCATATAGCAGAACACCACATTGATTTGAGGTTAGCTACTGAGCTAAAGTCTATAAACGGGTCAAACAAAGTCATCAGTATCACTACCAATCATGGTGAGGAGATCAGTTGTGGATTCGTCGGTCTGGCCGTTGGCGTAAGCCCTAATATAAACTTACTTAAAGATAGTGGAATCGAGACGAAAAGAGGAATATTAGTCAATGATCTGTTGGCCACTTCTGTGACAAATATCTATGCAATTGGTGATTGTGCAGAAGTCAAAACACCAAAGATTGGTCGCAAAGGTATAGAATCTATTTGGTACACTGGACGAATGATGGGTGAACATGTAGCACGCTCCATAATGGGTGAGACTGTAAGTTATGATCCAGGGATTTGGTTTAACTCTGCCAAGTTTCTTGATATAGAGTACCAAGTATATGGCGAGATTACTGCTGAGCTAAACGGGGAAACTGAATCACTCTACTGGCAACACGTTACAGAACATAAATCGGTGCGCATCAATTATATGAAAGATTCAGGCTCAGTCATAGGTTTTAACCTCATGGGCGTGCGTTACAGGCACAACGTATGTGAAGCATGGATAAAAAATAAAACAAATATCAAAGAGGTATTAGCAAATTTAGCTTTTGCTAATTTTGACCCTGAGTTTTATAAACAATATGAGTCTGCTATCATACTGCAGTTCAAAGGTAACCTCACTGAGCCAATAGTTCATCGTGCGAAGCGTAAGTTGCGACTCGTTCAAGACTACCTAAAAACTATTTCACTTCATTAGTATTAGATAAATATTTTCTTTATCACACCACACAAAAGACATTTATTATGAATTTATATAAGTCCATATCCATCTCAGGACACAATTACACAGAAGATATGCCGCTTTTTCAAAAAATCCAATTGGCTGTAGTAGGTCTAGGATTTCTGATTATGTTATTGGCCGCTTTTAACTTTGAGGCTTTACATTCTAGTTGGTGGTTGCTGGCGTCTCTGGGGATGATTATTATGGGGACAATAGGTTACGGCTACGGTCAATATAGTGGAACAGTCGCTGGCATCAAAAACAATCACGTATGGCAGGCTAGCTTGTCTTCTCGTGGAGTCATCGCATGGATATTGGGTGTTTTTCTCACAGGGTTTTATGTAGTTCTATATTGGTATCCGCAGTTTCTAGGATTAGGTGTAGCGGGTGCAGCAAATACTGGATTAGTTGGCTTTTTTGATCCTTTGAGTAGGTTATTAAAAGGTCAGCCAGCAAGTCAATGGTTTATGTATGGGGCTTTGTACACCATTGCCATAGTAACACTAGGTATGAAGTTTATATACAAGTACAGACATAGTCAATATCAAGTATTCAGGACGATATCTATTATGTTTTTCCAAACTATATTTGCTTTTTTGCTTCCAGAACTACTTCTGAGATTGAATATCCCTTCCAATGATTTCAAAAACGTATGGCCATTAAATTATAATTTTTTCTTTGATTGGCATATTGACGAAATGATCAAAGCAGGTATGTTTGGCTACTTTATACTTTTTTGGGGCATCATCATGTTCCTTATCATCACACCTATATTGACTTATTTTTATGGCAAACGATGGTACTGTTCATGGGTGTGTGGCTGTGGTGGGCTGGCTGAATCGGCTGGGGATTCATTCCGCCAACTGTCAGATAAATCGCTTAAAGCTTGGAAAATAGAACGTTGGATGGTACATTCGGTATTAGTATTTGTATTTTTGATGACTGCGATGGTACTTTATACCCGATTTAGTGGCAATAGTAGGATACTGTTTTTGGATAGTTATCAGTTGAGTTCATGGTATGGTTTTCTGATAGGTGCGGCATTTTCTGGTGTGGTCGGTGTAGGGTTTTATCCACTTTTGGGCGGTAGAGTATGGTGTAGATTCGGATGTCCTATGGCAGCATATCTTGGCTTATTGCAAAGGATTAATACAAAATTTAAAATAGGTAAAAAAGATATTACCTTACAAGCTAAGTTCAGAATTACGACCAATGGAAGCCAATGTATTTCGTGTGGCAATTGTAGTACCTTTTGCGAAATGGGGATAGATGTGAAGGCTTATGCACAGCGTCAAGAAGACATATTGCGCTCTAGTTGTGTTGGCTGTGGTGTCTGTAGTGCTGTATGTCCTCGTGGGGTATTGAGATTAGAGAATCTATAATAATTTGATGGCTAAAAATACTTTTGAGGTAATTATCTACTATTCAAGATCAGGCGTTAACTACTGATTAGCTTCTGTTTTTTAGGGCTTTTGGCCAACTATACACTTCCTGCCTTATTGACATAAGTCTTAAAATAAGCATAATTAAATGCAAGTTTGTTTCAAAAGTCAATAATTTGTCTTACATTTGCATCATGGTTGCAAGTATTGAATATTCTTTAATAATAATTCTTGGTTTTCTTCTAAGTTTTGACGGTTTAGCACAATCATGTAAGATTGCGCTACATGGTACTGTAATAGATTATCATGAAGCTTTAGGACTAGGATACGCTACGATTTATGTGCAAGAAGCTCAAAAACTAATATTGGCAGACAGTATAGGTTCATTTATCATAAATGACCTTTGTCCTGGTCAGTACCACTTTGTGGTCAGTCACTTAGGCTGTGAGACCAAAACATTTTTTGAGACAGTTGTAAATTCGCAAAAACTTGACTTCTACTTAGAGCATCACCATGAAGTAATTGAGGAAATTTCTATCACTTCTTTTTCCAATCAAGCTAAAATAGGTCTAAATAAAACTTCGCTTTCTAAAGAATTATTAAATGAGCTGTCTGGAAAACAATTGGCAGAGATCGTATCTAGTACCGCAGGAGTCAGTCTGATACGGACGGGACCGAACGTCACTAAGCCTATCATTCATGGTCTTTTTGGAAATAGAATCACCATACTGAATCACGGTATACCGCAGGAGGGACAATCTTGGGGCAACGATCATGCTCCCGAGATAGATGCTAGTACAGCTGACAAAATATCTATTTACAAGGGATCAAATGCAATCAAGTATGGCCTTCAAGCTCTGGGAGGTGTGATCGTGATTGATCAAGATCAATCTGGATATGATCCACATCTACATGGAGAGGTCAAATCCTCTTTTCATACTAATGGTCGCGGGCTCTCTCTAGGAGGAATGCTCAAAAAAGCGACTAATTTAGGGAATATGAAAGGTACAGCAAATTTTTTAGTCTCTGGAGATAAATATGCGCCCGACTACTACCTGACTAATACAGGTGAGCGACAGCAATCACTTTCTATATCATTAGATAATAAAGTGAAAGGCAATTGGAACCGCAGTCTTTACTATAGTTACTTTCGCAATGTTAACGGGATATTGCGCGGCTCCAATGTAGGAAACCTGTCTGACCTAAATGCTGCATTGACCAGAAAACAGCCTTTTAATACGCGAGATACTTTTGGTCATGAGATTGCGGCACCCAACCAGCGTGTGAGTCACCAATTGCTCAAGCACACCACCAATTATATCATAGATGACCAAAGATCATTACATTTTGATATAGGTATCCAGTACAATCATAGACGTGAGTTTGATATCAGGCGAGGTGTTTCTAGAGAGAAACCTGCTTTGGATTTAACACTTTTTACCCAGTATTACGATTTTACATTCTTTAACACTAAACAGAATAGCAGCCGCACACTGGGGTTGCAGTATAGAAATGCAAACAATACCAATCAACCTGGTACCTCCACTTTGCCATTATTGCCTGATTATTTTTCGCAGTTGTTAGCCGTTTATGGCACACAATCCTTATTTATTAATAATGATTGGATAGGGGAGGTGGGTGCTAGATTGGAGTATAGAAATTATGCTGTCGCTAGAATCAACTCTAGTAGGGTGATAGAGCGAATTAATAGCAATTATTACAATTATGCACTCAATCTAGGTCTGAAAAGAAATTTTGGCTCTAGCCGAAACACAAGTTTAGATATCTCTTATGTAGTCAGACCCCCTGAAGTAAGTGAGCTATTCAGTCTAGGTTTGCACCAAGGAGTGAGCAGTATCGAAGAGGGAAATCCATCATTAAGCAACGAAAGCTCATTTAAAATCGTCAATGAATGGAATTGGGCTTTCAGCCATGCTACTACTATTTCTTCTTCCATTTACTTTCACCACTTCCAAAATTTTATCTATTTGCAGCCAAGTGATGAACTCAGGTTGACGGTCAGAGGTGCATTTCCTGTGTTTAACTATACACAAGTCGATACTCGTCTTACAGGATTAGATCTTAACATTAATCATGAGTTTGGCAGCAAGTTTACCAATAAACTTTCATTGAGTTACGTCAGTGGACACAATATCACTAGGCAGATAGGTTTGATATGGACGCCACCTTTCAGCGTGACAGAGAGTATTACTTATAGGATTCGTAGATTAGGAAAGTTTATAGATAACAATCTCAAAATCGAATGCTCTTATATTGCAAAACAAGGGAATGTGCCTTTAGAGGAAGACTTTTTGCCTCCGCCTGATGGTTATTTTTTGATCAGTGCTGTAGCCAAAACAAAAGTAAGTATCACTAATGGTAGAAGTGTAGATATCATACTTAGAGGCGAAAATTTAGCAAATACAAGTTTTCGCAGTTATCTCAATCGTCAGCGTTATTTTGCAGATGATCTAGGGCGAAACATTTCGCTTATATTAAAGACAAGTTTTTAATTCATTTATTTTACATACTAAATTTTTTTTCATGTTAACAAATTTTAAATCAAATTATTTTCTTAGAAGTGCATTCATGATTTTTATTGCATTTACAATTTTTGCAGTGAGCAGCTGCAAAAAAGACCCAATCATTGAGAACGAAGAGGAACTAATCACTACCTTGACTTATCAACTGGTACCAAGAGATGGTAGTTCTCCAATAGTTTTTAAATTTAGTGATTTGGATGGCGATGGTGGTATAAATCCTATTATTACGGTAGGCCGGTTAAAGCCAAATACTGTATATGATGGAACTTTGACATTGTTAAACGAAGCTGCTAATCCCGTTATTAATATTACCGCTGAGGTAGTAGATGAAGCTGATGAGCATCAGTTCTTTTTTATCACCACTCCTAAAGATTTACTGAAAATTGATTATGCAGATCAAGACAAAAAAGGAAATCCGTTGGGTGTAACTTCTGTTTTGACAACAGGTGCCAGTAAAGAAGGGGTACTTAAAATTATTCTACGACACGAACCTTCCAAAACAGCAACTGGTGTGGCGGCTGGAATCATAGATAATGCTGGTGGTGAGACGGATATTGAGGTTAATTTTAATGTTTCCTTCTAAGTATAAGTTTAGTTTTTTTTGCTCCGTTGAGTCTTAAAATTTGGTTTTTATTGCTTGTTTAAGCGATAAAAACCTTTTTTTGTTTATTTTTAGATAAGTTTTCCTCTGATGTTGTTATTAAATAAAGATTATTTATTAATTTTAACTTTTAAATCGTTTATTTATGGAAGTCCGAGATCTTAAATATTTATTGGCATATACATTGCCGCTTTGCAACCTTATAGGATTGACCTATTTGGGGGGTTGGAGTTACCTAACTTTAATCATTACATTTGGCGCTATACCGTTGCTTGAAGTAATTTTGCCAGGAGATAGTCAAAATTTGACAGCAGAGGAGTTCGAGTCCAAAAAACATAATAAGTTTTTTGATTTAATGCTATATGGTAACGTTGTTATTATTTATATGCAAGTAGCACTTTTGATATTTACTTTGGTAAATGTTGATTTATCTAATTTTGAGATTTTAGGGTTGATATTAAGTACAGGTATTTTATTAGGGAGCAACGGTATAAATGTAGCACATGAGCTAGGCCACAAGTCATCCTCACTTGCTAAGTTTGCATCCAAAGCACTACTATTACCTTCGTTATATATGCACTTCATCATTGAGCACAACCGTGGTCATCATGTACATATAGCTACGCCGCTAGATCCCGCTACCTCTAGATTAAATGAATACATCTATACTTTTTGGTTTAGGTCTATCACTGGTGGTTACTTATCTGCTTGGAGACTAGAAGCTAAAAGATTGACAAAGGACGAAAGTTCAGTTTACAGCTATAAAAATGAGATGATTCGATTTGCTTTTTTTCAAGTGCTATATTTAGGTTTGGTGTACTATTTCTTTGGTCTTTTTATCATGGTTTGTTTGATTTTTGTCGCTTTAATAAGTGTTTTGCTTCTAGAGTCTATCAATTATGTAGAACATTATGGTTTGGTACGGAGATTAAATCCTAGTGGCAGATACGAACCTGTAACCAATATTCACTCATGGAACTCAGATCACGAAGTAGGGAGAATATTGCTGTATGAACTGACTAGGCACTCGGATCATCACTACAAAGCCAATAAGAAATATCAAATCCTGGAGCACTACGATGATAGTCCTCAGTTGCCATTCGGATATCCTGGTAGTATATTATTAGCTTTGTTCCCTCCATTATGGTTTGCTAAAATGAATCCTGTTGTTAATGAATGGAAGTCATCTTCACTATATAACTCATTATAATAACACGGTGAAGTATCAGAAAGAGATTCTTGTACTTGAGGCCATTATATTTGTTCTTTTATGGATCACTAATAGTTACATTGCAATGCTTTGTACATTTATAGTTGTACCAATATTTGCTGGAACGTGGTTGATATCAATCATTGCCGAATGGTTAGAAAAGTCAAAAGTAGCAAAGAGTTACTTTTTTTTTATATTAGGATTAGCTATGATTCCCAGTGTACTTTTTATATTCTTTTCTACGATATTAGGTGGAGTAGGCGAGATCTTTAAGGATTAGGGATATTACTACAGGCGGATACTATATAGTCCAATAAACGCTATCTTTTTTATTCTTTCTTTTTAAAAAAAAATATTGCTTTATTTTGGACTATTTTATAAATCCAACTGGTACTAATTTATATTATAGAAGTTAAATTCATTCGTTCTTAATTAGTGTCAGCTGATTTATTGATAATATATTTAAATACGATGGATTACGTTACGTTTTTTCGTATTATAGAGCATGAGTTTCAGTACATAGATACTCTAAGTCATGGACTAAAGTGTGGTACTGCCATAAGCGTGCGGCAGTTACTTTTTTTCATTGCCAAAAAAAGTAACCCAAAAAGTCTAGTTCAAAAAAAGGCGATTGCTTCGCACCGTTTTATACAATTTAACAACCTTTCATATTTTTGCGTCATAGTATCTCTTTCGAGTTACTTCGCTTCTCGTATTGTCATACTGAATCTTTCAGGATCGCTCAGTATTATGCTTTTTCTATAGCATTGGTAGAAAGCTTATAAGTTTGCAGTAGTTTTGCTATCGACGCACTTCCGATTCTTCATTCACATATCGCTGGTTTTTTGAGCGATTTTGTTTCATTTTGAAGACATTCTTACTTTTTAAGCAGACCCTAATTAGTATTTCAAATTTTTATGCTTTTCATTGTGATTACTTTAATAATCAATAACCCATTCTTAAACTAAAGATTGGATATTAAAGCTAAACAAAATAAAAAATTATCTTAAGATTGTCAGATCTTTTTTAGCAAAATGCTTTTTACCGAAGTAGTCTGTGTATTCGATTATATAGACATAAACTCCTGGAGTCACATATTGGCCTTTAAACATGCCGTTCCATCCGTAGTCTGGATTTCCAAATTCAGCATTTTCGACATTGAATACCATGTTGCCGAGTCTGTCATAAAATGTCATTTTTCCGAGAGATGCAGGAATCTTGTTCTTACCAATAAAGAAAATATCATTATTTCCATCACCATTCGGTGAAAATACATTTGGGAAATATATTTTTAGTTCGTTATCTACCTCTATGGATGTGGAGGTGCGTGCTATACACCCGTTGATGGTCATTATTTCTAAATCTATAAACACACTTTGCTCACCAAATAATATTAGCTCTTCTTCTCTGCTTAGTATATTACCTTTACTATCTTTCCAAAGATATGAAGCTATTTCACTTTGGTCAAAATTAGATTTTGCAGTTAGAACCAGTTCCTCTGTGAAGTCTATACCAAAATATTGAGGTAATTCTACTTCTACTTCTAATGGTTGGATGATCGTTATTAGTTGCTCCTCGGTACATCCATTTTTATCTCTCACCTTAAGAACGTAGTCACCAGCAATCAAGTTGTCTAACTGTTCGATTGTGATCGGTAAATCATTTAAGAAATAACTATAAGGGCCGAATCCACCTTCTATACCACTTACTACTATGCTTGCATCTTTGCTTTGATAGCAGCTAGGATTAAAGGATTGATAGTATATACTAGTGGGTATATTAGTTTCTTGAGCTACCAGAATTGTATCTTTTCTAAAACAGCCATTAATTAAATTTTCTACCTCCATCCAGTACGTACCAGGACTTGTCACTGTTGCATTTTGAACATTATCTGCTGAGTTAAACTTACCATCTATACTCGCCCATTTGTAATTGATATCAGTACCTGTAGCCACTTGAGGTGTGATATCCAAGGACTTAGTATTACAGTTCCAAATGAGATCATTTCCTAGGTCAAGCTCAGGTATTTTTCTATCTGCAAATATTTCAGTACTTCCATTGCTCCAGCACTTGCTAGCGCTAGCCATCACTTGAGCTTGATAGATACCTGGTACATCAACATCTATGGACATATTAGACCTGAAGCTACCATAAAACGCAAGTGAAGGTGCTGTTTGATACCACCGGAGGGAATCTATCGGCAAGCTCGTACGAAGAGTTATGGTTGTTTTTGGTTTTCTACAATTTATAATGTCACTTTCGAGTGTGACATCAGCTTTAGAGAAATCACTTTTTATGGTAATTGAAGTATCTTTTTTACATCCATTAATACCAACTAAGTTGAGAGAGTATGGTCTATTGGTTGCTACATTTAGTGAGTCTAAAGCTATTTTTGAATTATTAGTTTTATTACCTAATGGTGAAGTCCATACAATGGAAGCAAATACATCTGTGGATACAAAAGACAATTCTGGTTTCTTTTCAGAAGCAAGAAGACATCTTAACTTGGGTATATCTAATGTGATTATCGGTTCTTTTACATCTTTGGTTATGGTTATACTTTTTTCTACGCTGCAGGTACTTGCGCCAACTTTTACCTCACATATCATTTTATATACTCCGGCATCTGTGATACTTAAGTTGTTAGTAGTACCTATGGGCACACCAGCTGTGTTAAACCAACTGTAACTAAGTGGATAATTTGTATTGGTTATTCCTATGGCACTAAGGTTGATAGACTGTTGATTACATGTTATTTGTATCGCTGAACTATTTATATTTGCATCAAGTGCCAGCGCTTCGATTTTAAATTTATGTACTAGGCTACAGTCTGTTTGATCTATTACTTCATAATCGCCAGGTATAGAGTATGCTTGACCTTGAAAATCAAATGTAGTACCCGAACAAAGATATTGAGAACCTATAAGGTTTAATTTAGATGTGCTAAATACAATTGACTGAGTGATAAATGTACAGTCATCTTGCTGACATCTGATCGTGGTATCCCGTGTTATGTATTGATTGCAATAATCAAAGGGTACATCAGGACAAGTAACTATTTCAGGATTTATGATTTCTGTTGGTGAGAGCACTTCTACCTGCCATGTATTGATTTCACCACATATTCCGTTTGCACAACTTCCGCCATAAAACGGATGTAAAAAGCCCTCTGCTGATATCGTATATATTCCTGGCTTGGTAAATGCGATTGCCACGTCTCTACCTACACTGTCTGCTTGTACAAAACTTCGTCCATCTACTGGAGTTACTTGCCAAACATAACAGATACTGTCTTGGGGATTTATTTTAGTATCGATTGGTGCACAAGCATTGTTATATACAAAAGCGCAATCTGGAGGAGTCAAATTATATGTGATTGGTGAGTTTAGTTCACTACAGTTGATTTTGTTATTGCCAGTTATGAATCCATCATTTAATCCTGATTTTGTAGGAGGGACTATTAGAGTAGTATCTATTCCTTCGACCACTTCTATTTCAAACTCGCATATCGAAGCTGCCCATCCATCTAGAACAAAGTAAACAAGGTTCCCTGGTACAAAATTATTATAAGACAAGTCAAGTACACCGCTTAAACCACCTTGGAATTCTGCGCATGCCTCTGATGAAGATTTTTTACATTCTGAGTACAACCCTGTTTGAATACCGGTCTGGCTTAGATTTCCAGTAGGGTGTGCGCAACTGTTGAATGTAATTCTTAAATGAACTTTTTCTGAACATGCTGTAAATGAAAACCATGTGGTGTTGTCAAAGGTTCCTTCTCTATTACAGACACCTTGGTTTTGTGAAAAAGCGGGTGGGGGTGCATTGTCAGGCCATATTACCTTTGTACTATTCTCAATTCTCAATTTTCCTTTATAACCATCGAGTTCACTCCCGCAAATGTAATATGCTTTTGAGCATATCTCACCTATCGGCCCTTGCTCAAATTTGCATTGGCTAAAGCTTACATTACTCATTATTATCAATAAAGTAAATGTAAGCAAACTAAGAAATCGGTTTAAAATATTTTTCAAAAAATAAAGGTTTTGTCGATTGAGATTTTATGAAGATTATCACTAAATTTAGTAGTTTACACTACTTGCCTTATATGATATTTCTTCAGAATATATGTTTAGGGTTAAAAACGGCATAAAGGTAAGTTTTTGTTGTGAACTTTTTTAATTATGATGGACATATTTTATTTGATTTCTATATATTTATTAATATTTACAACTTAGCTATATTATTTTTTTTCAAAACAGAGAGTCACCTATAAAATATATGATTTATGATGTTGTTTAATTATGAGTATTATCCATAACTTATTGTTTATAATTATTTAAATTTACAGATTACATATTTTAATAGATAGCAAATATCTTGCCGAAAATAAATTATTGAACCATAAAAAGGGCATTGCATTGATAAACTTTAGTTTTAGTTGACTTGTTAAATAACTAAAATATTAAATGAATACGAAAGCTTACACTATAGTCTTGGGTGCATCAGAAAATCCTGAGAGATATGCAAATAAAGCCATAAAGTTATTATTAAAACACGATCAACCAATCATAGCTATTGGCAATAAGTCTGGAAGGGTAGAGGATATCGAATTCATTAACACGGACTTAGATCAAATTATTAGAAGATTCGATTCTTCAGTTACCGAAAAAGCTGATACAGTTACATTATATCTAGGACCTACAAATCAAGAAGTTTACTATGGTTTTATACTCGCACTCAGGCCTAGAAGAATCATCTTTAATCCAGGCACAGAAAATAAAGCCCTAGTACAGCTTGCGGAAGCACAAGGGATTGTATGTGAAGATTCATGTACTTTAGTATTGCTAAACTTAGGCGAATATTAAGCTATTCTTTATTTTCTTTTAGACTTAAATAACTCTACTAACTCCTTTTCTGATTTAAAATTTAGGTCTAGGAAAGTATGAGTTACAAACTTCTTAATATCTTGGTAATCTTTACCTCTCTTATCTGTGTATTCAGCGATCAGTTTATTGATATAGGTCAGGCTTAAATCTTTTATTTTTTGATTAAAGCGTTGATTATAAAACGTTTGGATATACTGAATGAAAACTTTGTTGATTTCAAAATACTCTGCGTAGCTATCCGTATCTAGGTTAGATAAGAAGCTATTGCAATATCCAAAAACACAATCCCTCAAACATTCGTTTTCTAAACTAGTTCCTTTGTGTTGGTCATAAAATTCTTTGACGGCTTTGATGGTATCCTCATGTACATAACCTTTAGTATGCACAACGTCTATCAGATTATAATAGTTAGATATGCCGTCCTTAATGGATCTGCTTATAATTTGGGACATTCTTTTATCTACATCAGATGTGATTTCTAGCTCGCCATCATATAGATTGAGCAAGGTTTGGAAATACTTAGTTTCGAACTCACTGAGATTTGTACGTAGATCATCAAAAATAGTAGAAATCGTTTTTTTAGTATTATCGTTTATATCAAAAAACATTCCAATAATCATCATAATGGGCAAAAAGTCCGCATCGTTTTGTAATGCTTTATTATTGACTAGAGTATCTAAATGAGAAATAACACTTTCGTTGTTAAACCTTCTATTGGCTCTGTATTTTAAAAATTTGATCAGACTACTTCCATAAATTTTTAGTTCAGGCACTGTGGTAGGAAAGTCCGCAGTTAAAAAATTTTGCTCTGACAGTTGTTTTGTATAACTATTGTATAATGCTTTTTTTTGTGTTAAATCTCTATATTTCTCTAAGTGCTGAGCTGACAAGAATGATTTGACTTTCTTGTTAGATAGCTTTTCCAGAAAATTAGAAATCCAAATATCGCTACTAGCTGCAAAACCCAACTGTGTGGTTTGACCTATCCTTTGCTTGATTAAGTCAAAATTTGCTGATTCACTTATGGCAGTGAGTATCTCCTTGAAGTGATTCTGTGGTCTTATGTACCTTATTTGGTCATCTATCTCACCTCTCATTACTGAGTATGCAAGAATTTTTGGTAAGAAAAGACCCTCAAAGCCTGGATCAAGTAGTTCTTTTTCTAAAGCTATGATATTTAATGGATTTTTATCTGCTACCAAATTATATAATTCAGCTATATGTGGCTCAAAAGCCTCAGTCAATTCTTTATAGATAGCTTCGTCTTCTGTCTCCAAATAATTAGCTAGTAATTCTGAATCTTGTAATGCTGATTTTAACTGGTCTAAGTGACTTTTATAATTTGCTGCTAATGCTTCCATAATATATTTATATTTTAGGTATTTAAAAAATTTGCACTTTGATAATAAAAATATAGAGATGATAAAAGAAAACCTGATAAAATACGACTCATTTTATCAGGTTTTCTTAATGACACTTATCGTGAAAGTGTCCCATTTACTTATGTTTTTAAATCTTGACTATTTCGTTACAGTCAAGATTTATATTCTGTTAAACTTATACTTCTTCAGTAGTTGCTTCATCAGTAGTTGCTTCATCAGTTGTTGCTACTACTTCTTCAGTTACTTCTGCTACTGTTTCTTCGGTTGCTACTGCTTCTTCAGTTACTTCTGCAACTGCTTCTTCAGTTGCTACTTCTTCAGTTGCTACTTCTTCTGTTGCTACTTCTTCTGTTGCTACTGCTTCTGTTGCTACTGCTTCTGTTGCTACTGCTTCTTCAATTACTTCTGCCGCTACTTCTTCGGTTGCTACTGCTTCTTGAGTTACTTCTGCCGCTACTTCTTCTTGAGTTGATTCTACTTCCTGATTTACTACTGCTACAATTTCTTCTGCTGTCTCTGCCACAACTTCATCAGATTCTGCTTTGAATGCATTTGCGGCATTAGGATCAACTAAAGCTTCATCAGATTCTGCTTTGAAGGCATTTGCAGCATTAGGATCAACTACAGCTTTAATTGCTTTGGCTTCGCCTGATATTTTAGTTCTTTGAGCTTCCGTATCTGCTTTTTTCTGAGCTTTTCTAGCAGTGATTTTGCCTTCTTTTGCATCTGTCCACTCAGCCCACATTTTATCTACTTGCTCCACTGTAAGTGCACCTTTTTTAAGACCACGCATAAGGTGTCTTTTGTAATAAACACCTTTGAATCTTAATATTGCTCGCACTGTATCGGTAGGTTGAGCACCTTTGACTAGCCACTCGTAGGCTGCATTTCTATCTACTTCGATAGTTGCTGGTGAAGTCATAGGATTGTAAGTTCCTATTTTTTCAATAAATTTACCGTCTCTAGGTGCTCTTGCATCAGCTACAACGATATGATAAAAAGGGGCTTTTTTACGACCCTGTCTTGCTAATCTTAGCTTTACTGCCATTGTTAAAATTGTTATTAATTATTTGAATATCAAACCAATATATATCAAATCAATGATTTACTGGTTTTTAACACCGCAAAAGTACCCTTTTATTTACAAACAACCAAAGATTTCTTAAAAATAAAATTTGGCACTTGCTGACGGAAGGATAGGAAGCTGGTTCACTCTGTCATAGATTAATCTGTCAAAAAAGAAAATATTAGGTCTATCATAAGCATTGGTAACACTTACATTGATTTCTAAGCCTGTATATTTACTAAATTTAATGGTCTTGGTGACTGACGCGTCTAGTCTATGATAATAAGGTAATCGCCCGTCATTTCTAGCTTCAGAATATACTATGCCTATGTTATCGGGATTGTCAGTTGTATATGGTGTATTAACTCCACCTAAGAAGTCATTGTAATTATAGAATCCTCTAGTTCTGGTAAACGGAAAACCTGATCCCAAGCTCCATCTAACACTTGCTTTCCACGAACTACTTTTATCTAAGTCATAAGTCACTAGAACGTTGGCATTGTGTCTTCTATCAAAAATCGTTGGATATTCTTGTTGACCATCAAATCTATTTACATAGCCATGCGAGTAGGTAGCCCACACGTATAACCTAGGCAGTTCATATTTAAGTGAGAAGTCTATACCATAAGCTCTACCTGTCTCAGCGGTGTAGTCTGCATCTGATTTTTCGATTTTGTTTCTATTAACTACGATTATTTGTGGAAAATCTTTATAATATCCTTCTACATTTAACTGTATATTTTTAGTAAGGTCGTATTCAAAACCACCTATGGCATGATAGGATATTTGTAGTTTGTTTTTAAGAGGTCTTCCGTCTATACCAGTGACTATAGATTCTGGCCCAGTCAAGAAACCGTTAAACAGATTGACTACGTCACGTTCATTTGACGTACTGAGGATGTTTTGTGTGTATCTACCACCCGCTGCCTTAAATCTAAGTTTATCATTGATGTTGTACTTTAGACCCATTCTAGGCTCCAGAGATATGGCACCTAGTGAGGAGTAGTACTGAAGTCTCATGGAAGGCTCTATGATTAGATTGCCTATGATCTGCTTATATTTAGTATAAAATCCAATCTCTGTTGTATTCTGTTCTTGACCTAGCGTGATACCAAATGGATTTGTAAAGGTAAAATCTGTTCGCAGACTTCTAAGCTCAAGGCCGTACTTGATCTCGTTTTTGTCTCCAAAAAACGTAAAATCTATATTAGCTGACAACTCATCGATGGCTGATGTTCGGGGTTGAGTTGTTTTTTCTACGATTCCTACATTATAGTTTGTAAATCCAACGACACCGCTGACTATGATATCACTACCCGCAGGTATGAGGTTAAAATTTACACCACCACCTGTATTTCCCCATTCTATAGTAGCAAGGTTAGGATTGGCATATTTATCTCTAAAGTTAAATCCAAAAACGTTGATTTTACTGCCGTTGGATGTATTTAATGATATTTTTCCATATAGATCGGTAAACGTAAATGGTAATCCTACGGAATCATTAGGTGATGCATAAGAGTATATGGTTTTGGAAGTTTGATCTAGGACTGATTGTTTTGCGGTAAGCACATAAGACACTGATGCACCTGATTCTTTGTACTTACTTATAGGGCCTTCTATCAGGCCTTTGACCATAAAGGGCCCACCACTTACCATACCACTTGTACGTGCTTTGTTACCATCTCTGGTCTTGATGTCCACAACGGCGGAGATTCTACCTCCATATTCTGCACCGAAACCACCAGTCAATACATCTACGTTTTTAATTAATTCGGTCTCAAATACTGAGTAAAAGCCTATGGAGTGAAAGGGGTTAAATATATTTAGTCCGTCTAGTAATATCTTGTTTTGTACTGGCGAACCACCACGTATATATATCTGACCACCTTGATCACCTGTGGAGATGATACCTGGTAAGACCTGTAGATACTGTGCTATATCTGCTTCACCACCTACCGATGGTAAAGATTTTATTTGTTTTGGCGTGACCGAAATTTGAGAGATTTTGACGGTGGTTCGATCTGTTTGTTTAGCAGCTGAAATACTCACTTCGTTTAACTGAACAGAACTCTCTACTAACGTCAAAGCTTGATAGGTAATCTGTCCTGATTTGATTGTTATGGTGGATGATATGGTATCGTAACCTAGGTAGGAAGCTATGATTTTGTAGGTGCCCACAGGTATATTAGGTATCACGTAGAAACCATCTAAGTCAGTCGTTCCAAATAATTTTGTGCCCTCTAACTCTACATTACAGTATATAACTGGTGCACCATTGCTTTTATCGAAAACATTGCCCCGGAGGGTGCCATTTTGTGAAATCAGCATCGTACTCGTAATCACTAAAAGAACTGTGGAGAGTAGTATTTTAAATGTTTTTGAAGCTTTTATTGTGCTCGAAAACATAAGATTAAATATATTCATTATAATTAATGTGATAATTCTTGGGTGTATGAATGTTATTTGGTATTCACAACGAACCTTACTTAAGGAAAAAATATTAGCGCCGCAAAAGTACATAATTATTTGTTAAAAAAAAGCATAACTTTGTCGTCTCAGGTACATTACTTGATTTTTCTGTAATTTTAGTATTGGTTTTTAGCATTTTTTTTGAGTTGTGACTTTATATCGTGTTGACTTTAGTGATTTAAAATTATTCTTACCTCAGCATTCTAACTTTCTAGACCGGATCCAAAATACTACAGATTTAAAATAAATATTAAACTTTTATTTTTTTTCTGATTATGAAGTTAGTTTTAACAAAATATTATATCTTTGCCATATCAATTGAAATTCAAAGCTTATAAAACTCTTTTTTATATAAATATTAAAAATCAAAATCAATGAGTAACAAATTATTTACATTAAAGGCCATCAGCATGGTGGTTGTTTTTTTCTTTAGCGTTCAGGCTTAT
>Ga0105045_10000337_pt1 | contig 32592 bp, 25 predicted proteins | sample MAT02_FD_78089 | JGI IMG/M metagenome (GOLD analysis project Ga0105045, IMG submission 78089) | Freshwater microbial communities from Lake Fryxell liftoff mats and glacier meltwater in Antarctica - MAT-02 (megahit assembly) | ecosystem: Environmental > Aquatic > Freshwater > Ice > Liftoff... | reverse complement strand
TTATGAAGAATCTCTTGCGGGGTTTTGCTTTAGAAGTTTCGAAGGGTCTCTGTTCACGTTTACGGGATTCGTTTTTAAAAATAATTGGTCATGAATAGAAAACCATGCATCGCGTTGCTCGTGCTACTCGCTCTGATCGCCAATCGCGCGCTCTCGGCCGAGCCGTCCTTTTCTTATTCGATTCAACCCGAGTCGGTCACGAGGGTATCGGTCACCGATGGATTTTGGAAATCGCGACTTGATGCACATTATGCCGTAACGATGCCGCACGTTTTAGACCAATGTGAACGAACTGGGCGATTGAACAATCTGCGGATAGCAGCGGGGCAAAAAGAGGGCGATTTCGAAGGCATTTATTTTAATGATTCCGATGTTTACAAAATTATCGAAGGCCTTGCGTACTCGTCGCCTGGGCCGATCACAGACGCCCAGAAAACGCAGCTTGCAGAGCTGGTCGAAACGATAAAAAAAGCCCAGATGGACGACGGTTATCTTTATACGTTCTATCAGTTGAATGATGAGCTTCATCGTCGGTGGGATGAGTTCTCAATGCACGAGCTTTATAACGCGGGGCATTTGATCGAAGCCGGGGTGGCCCATTTCGAGGCGACTGGCAAACGCGATCTGCTCGAGGTGGCTGTCAAATTTGCAGACTTGCTTGACGCCACCTATGGTCCTGAGAAACGCTTGACCCCGCCCGAACATCAGGTAATGGAATTGGCCCTCGTCAAGCTATATGGTGCAACCGGCGAAGCTCGATATTTGAAACTCGCAAAATTCTTTCTCGAACAGCGGGGGAACTCGAACCGTGGCGCGATGGGCAATTGGTATGAGCAGGACCACCGGCCGTTGCTCGATCAAGAAGAAGCGGTGGGACACGCCGTTCGCGCCGTTTATGGCTACGCCGGCATGACGGATATCGCCGCGATCACCGGTGATCCCCAATACGTTCGAGCTGTGGACAAATTGTGGGACAACGTCGTTGGAAAGAAAATGGCGATCAGCGGCGGGATCGGCGGCGGTTTGTGGGAAGCTTTCGACAAAGAGTACTACCTGCCCAATCGAACTGCTTACAACGAGACCTGTGGCTCGGTTGCGATGGTGTTTTGGAGCCAGCGCATGTTTCAACTGCATGGCGATGCAAAGTACATTGATGTGCTCGAGCGAGCCCTTTACAACGGAGTCTTAACGGGAGTATCGATTAGGGGTGACTCGTTCTTTTACCCCAATCCGCTCGAGACCGGTGGTGGCCAACGTTCTCCATGGTTCGATTGTGCGTGTTGCCCCAGCAATATCGCTCGCATGATCCCCTCAATCGCTCAATACTTGTACGCGAAAAAGGACGACAGGCTGTACGTCAACCTGTATGGATCAAGCGAGGTGAACTCCGATTTTGGAAAAGGTCCGGTTGCGATTTCTCAGCAGACCAGTTACCCCTGGGATGGCGACATCAAGATTGGCGTCAATCCGGAGCAATCTCAGCAATTCTCGCTCTTGCTTCGCATTCCAGGTTGGGCGACCAACGCCCCCGTGCCAACGGATCTTTACGAGTATATCGACGAAGACACGACTACCGTTTCTCTTCAAATCAACGGGCTGAGCACGCCATGCAAAACAGAACGCGGGTATATCGAGATCAATCGAGTCTGGGATGCCGGCGATACGATTGAATTGAAGCTGCCGATGCCAGTGCGTCGAACCATTGCACATCCGTCTGTCAAAGACGACCGTGGTTTGGTCGCGATCGAGCGAGGACCGCTCCTGTATTGTGTTGAGGGCGTCGACAATTTGGATGCAGGACAGCGAATGCAGAATCTCCTGATTACCGATGATGCCGACTTATCAACCGAATGGTGCGAAGACCTACTGGGCGGTGTGGTTAAAATCTCGGCCAGCGGAAAGCTTGTCGGTCGCGGCGAGGACGGAGTGTCAGTCACTCGAAAGCCGATCACGATCGCTGCGATTCCCTATTTTGCTCGAGCAAACCGCGAGTCGTCACCCATGTCCGTTTGGCTATTGAGGGATGAATCACGAGCAATCCTTCCGCCAGCGCCGAGTTTGGCTAGCCAAAGTAAGGCAAGTGCATCGTCCGGCGAAGGGAACTTTGCAGCCTTGTCGGACCAGATCGAACCAGCCCGATCGGCCGATGCTTCGCGAGGTATGTTTAACTTTCGAGATAAAATCGGAACCACGGAATGGGTGCAGTACGACTTCCCAAGTTCACAGTCGATCTCGATGAGTGAGGTCTATTGGTACGATCGCTTTGGGACATTGGAGCGGAAACCGAAGTCGTGGCGGTTGCTTTATCGCCAAGGCGACCAGTGGCTGCCTGTTAAAAATGAGCAGCCATACAACGTCGAAATTGACAAATACAACCGAGTCAACTTTGAGGCGGTCGAAACCGATGCGCTGCGGATGGAGGTGACCATGCAAGATGCATTTAAGGACCCCTATTTAGCGCTCCCTGAAACAGAACCGTCCGCATTCACAACCAGCATTCTTGAGTGGATCGCTAAATGATTCCACCACGTCCAGCAAATCGATTTATTCTAAGCAAATCGACGCATAACGCACTTAATAATCCATCACACTTATTGGAATTTCCGGAAATGTTCTTGGCAAAGTGGCTGCATTGACACGATGTTTTAGCGGCACTTTTTGGTTAACGTTTGCATCGATCTTGGATCGGTGAGGTTTCGTGGTTATTCATTATACGATTTGTTGATTGAATGATGTCGTCGCAATGTGTTGTTGCGGCACTTTGAGTGGGTCGGCGTTTCTTAGTTCCTCAGTTATCTAGGTAGAATGATGAGAAAATTGAAAAGGTATCGGGCATTCACATTAGTGGAGTTATTGGTGGTGATCGCCATCATCGGTGTCATGGTTGGTCTTTTGTTACCAGCGGTCCAGGCGGCCCGGGAGGCCGCTCGGCGGATGAGCTGTGGCAACAATATGAAACAGCTCGGGCTCGGGCTCCACAACTATCATGCTGCTTTTGACAGATTTCCGATGCAGTCTGGCGGGACGCACCTCAACCCGGTTTGGCCTCACCACAATCAAAAGTGGCTGAGTTGGTTGGTGCCCTTGTTGCCTTTTGTTGAGCAACAAGCTTTGTGGGAGGAGATCAGCAATCCCGGTTTTCTCGACGACGGGACGCCGGTGCCTCCGATGGGACCGTTCGTTTGGTTAGCAAATTATCGGCCTTGGCGAACAACCCTTGGAACCTATCGTTGTCCTAGCGATCCAACGGTTTCGATTGGTAATTCCTACGGTGTCAACAATTATGCAGGCTGCATCGGAGATACCATTGAAGGAAGCGCTTTGGGCGGTACGAACGAAGCGGGTCGAGTCACCAATCAAGTACGGTTTAGAGCCTGTCGCGGCGTCTTCGTACCGCGGAACTTCACGGGTTTCAAAGACATTCTGGATGGCACGAGCAATACGATTGCGGTGGGTGAATTGGTTGTCAGTGCGGCACGTCTGGAAATCAACAATCAGGTGAAACTGAATCAGGGTGTCGGACTCTACGATAACCCACTGCTTTGCAGCGCTCAGGTCGATCCTTTGCGACCAAGGTTTTGGGCGAATTCCACAAACGTCGATCCGATTCAATCGCGGGGGAACATCTGGAATTTTGGCATTCCTCTTCATACTAGCTTCAACACGATCCGTCCACCTAATATGGAAAATTGCCATGTTGGGGGGGATGCGTCGGATGGTCTGTTCACCGCTGCGAGTCGTCATCAGGGTGGTTGTCACGTCGTGATGGCTGATGGTGCAGTGAAATTCATCACCGATAGTATCGAGGCGGGTAACCAGAACTTACCCAACATTCCGCGGCCCGGAACAAACCCTGGTCAAGCAAGTCCCTATGGTTTGTGGGGTCAGCTCGGTACCAGGAATGCCAGGGAAGTGATTGGCGAGAGTTTTTAAACTCCGCAAGTGTTTTGATGGGCGAGCGATGCACGTGTGCCTCGCTCGTCCGCTTTTTTAGGCGTGGAAGAATGTGCGTTGACGACGTTAAAATTTGATGTCAGTACTCATGGTTAACCCTTCGCTATCGTACAGACCGCTGCGGACGTGGATTACCTTGATGCTGCTGACTGCTGGGTGCAGCGGAAGCGGTGTGCATCGTACCGAGAATTTTGAAGATCCGTTCGCGACCGCGTGTTCCGGGGCGATCAGTGCCATGCGTTCTGGAGACCTGACGGCGGCCAGAATTAGTGTCAAGACTGCTTTGCAATTGCAACCCGCTAACCCAGTTGCACTGGAATTGGCTGGCGACATTGAAGGCCTTATCGGGAACCATCGCCAGGCAAATTCTTTTTTTTCGTCCGCCGTAGACGAAAGTCGTCACCCATCCATTGAATTGTTGGACAAACTTGGTCGATCGCACATGAACTCCGGACGTCCGTTCGATGCGGCGTCGACTTTGGAGAAGGCGGTGTTGCTTTATCCCGAAAATCGGAACCTACGCACCGACTTGGCTGGTTTGCTTGCATCGCTTGGACGTGAGCTTGAAGCGTTGCCGCATCTGCAATGGCTCATCATGCGAGGATTTGGCTCGCTCAATGAGCTCAGTATGGTATCCGATCCAACCCGCTCTCAAGTTGACGAAAACCTATGTCGATACGCGATCCAGCACGATGGCAACGATCTTCGACCACATTTCGCATTAGCCCGCGAGAAAGACTTCCGTCGCGATTGGACTGGAGTGGCCCGGGAGCTCCAGCGGGTCGTTGCCAAACATCCTGATTTTGCCGTCGCCCAAGCATACTATGGTCGTGCGTTATCCGAAACGGACGAGCAACCGACGGTCGAAACATGGGCCGAAACGCTTCCCGATTCGATCCAAGTCGAACCTCAATACTGGATGGCACTTGGAGTGCTTGCCGAGCGTCGAGAACAAACGACCGCTGCCGCAAGGTCTTTTTGGCAGGCATGTTTAATCAATCCCAATGACGCCGAATCACTCAGCCGACTCGCTCATAGCCTTGCGGAACTCGGCATGCCAGAAGAAGCCAAAGCATGTGCCCTCCGCGCGGGACAAATCTCTCTGCTTCGCGAACAGGTCGATACACTTTATGCCCGCGGCGGTGATTCGCAAATCACGGTTGTGAAAATCGCGAAGACTCTCCAATCGTTAGGAAGGCTTTGGGAAGCCGCCGCCTGGTTGAGGGTTGGTGTAAACATGCCTAAAGAAAAAGACTCGTCCCTTGCAAAGCTTTATTTGGACATCCGTGCCAAAATAACCACTAAAACCCCATGGCAATTTGTTGATCAAGACGTTGCCAAGCAACTGGACTTTAGTGATTGGCCGGTCCCCGATTGGCAGTTATCCATCGATGTTCAAGATCAAGAACGGGATGATGCTATGGAATCGATCACAGCGATTCATTTTGTTGACGCCGCAGCGGAAGTAGGTTTGTACCATGTTTGCAAAATCAAAAATCCGGTCGATCCTGAGTCGGGCGTCTGGATCTATCAAACGGGTGCTGGTGGTGCCGCGGCGATCGACTACGACCTTGACGGTTGGCCAGACGTGTGTCTCTCCGCAATGGATGGTACCCCTCTCCAAAGCGATTCAAGTCCAAACCGTCTATACCGAAATCTCAGCGGAAAATTCCTCGACGTAACAGAAGCCTCAAAGGTGAGAGACCACGGTTTTACGCAGGGGATTTCGGTAAGTGACATCAACATGGACGGCTTTGATGATATCTATTTTGCGAATATCGGTCGAAATCGCGTTTATCTAAATGGTGGCGATGGTACGTTTTCCGATGCAACCGATCAGTTCGGATTGGAAGGAGAAAACTGGACGTCATCCGCCACATTTGTAGATCTTGATCAAGATGGCCTCGTTGATCTTTTTGAGGTTGGATACATCGATATCAATGAAACCTTGAAGACGCCGTGTGTCCTTGAAGGCAAGACGAATCCGTGTCGTCCGACATCGTTCTCCGCGCAACAGGACCGAGTTTGGCAGGGACAATCCGATGGACGCCTTGTCGAACGAACCGCAGAGTGGCTGACCGAGCAAAACGCGGGTCGCGGATTTGGGATTGTTACTGGCTTTCTTGACGATCAGCCAGGTATTGATGTTTACGTCGCCAACGATATGAGTGCGAACCATTTTTGGTCGTCAAATCCTCGGCAAGGCGAAAGCTTTCAACTCTTCGATCAAGCTTATATCCGCGGACTCGCGGTAGACCGCCGTTCACAATCGCAAGCTTCCATGGGCGTTGCTGCGGGAGACCCGGACCGTGATGGAGATGTTGATTTATACGTCACGCATTTTGAAGGCGAGTACAACACGTATTACGAGCAAGCTGCGCCGGGTATTTGGACAGATGTATCGGAATCTAACGGTCACGCTGTGCCCACGACTCCTATGTTGGGATTCGGAGCTCAATTCCTAGACGCGGACAATGATGGAGCATTGGAACTGGTTGTTGCCAATGGGCACGTGAACAATTTTGAAAGTGAAGGTGCCGCGTATCGTATGCCAAGCCAGTTGATGCGACGTTCGGGCAGTGGGCAATGGACCGTCCAGGAGCCTCGTCAAACGAATGATTTTTTCGCGACGAAGCACATAAGCAGGTGCTTAATAAATCTCGACTTTAATCGCGATGGGCGAATCGATTGCATCATGACGCACATTTTTGATCCCATCTCCCTGCTTGTCAATAAAACGGAGACTAGCAATCAATCACTCTCTATTTTCTTAAAAGGAACACGATGCCATGTCGATGCGATCGGGGCCATGGTGAGCATGAACATTGAAGGTAAACCGGCGTCGATGCAGCTTATCGGCGGTGGCGGATTTCAGTGCTCCAACCAAAGGTACCTTCATTTCGGATTGGGGAAAGCCGATGGTGCCGAGCAAGTCATGGTGGCTTGGCCATCGGGTGCGAAAGAATCCTTCGGATCGATACGGGGCAATGGTGAGTGGTTGCTCATCGAAGGCGATGGCTTGCCGGTGGACCTTCGCATTGCCAAAGAATAGAAGCTAAAGACATGCCTCACGAATGAGGCATTTGAAATCAATAACTGATGCACCGCCGAGGCGGTGCTCGTGCAAAACACCATTGCGATGAGGTTATCGCTAAGGCTTTGACGCGTCTTCGTAATGCTTTCGCATCGAGTCGCGATCCGTCGGAGCTTCTGGTGCTGGTTTAACGGTATTTTCGGCTGTCCCGCCGCAACCGACTGACAAAACCAAAGAAAATGAAACGAACAAAATACACAGAATATTTTTCATCACCAAAGCACCTTTTGTTAGAGAAAGTTATCAGGTTCTCTTATACACCAACGATGGGTAAAGGTGTAGTTGGCAGTCAAAAAAACCATTAACAATTGAGATTTTTTTCTCTCATGCGAAATCTTAACTCTCCGTTGCAAGCCAGCAACACCTGGAAGATCCAATCTGTTGATGGATCTTGATGCCGTTCGTGAGCATCCAATTCCTCTGCCACGTGCATCAGGACGGATACTTGCCGGGCGCCGAGGGTGCGACGAGGAAGATCGTTTGCTTGGTGCCCGATTGGATGATGTCGGTATGAGCGAACACCGCATCGGTTTGTGGGACGCACTGGCGGGTGAATGGGTCTGGGTCAGCAAAGCATGGGATTCGTTCGTTTTCCCTTTTGTACCAACGCCTCAGTACGCACCCAAACCAGTTGGTTAGGCACCGCGTCTGGATAGACGATGCGAAGCTTGCAGTCGATTTGAAGTATAAACTCAGTCGCTCGAGTATCACTGACGCGATGCAGGCGGTTGACATGCTTGCATCGTCGCTGCGACCGGGGCCAAGCAGGAGCAACGAGAAGTGGGATGACGTGCTCGTGGTGTCTTCAAAATTGGTGTTGTTAACCAACCTAGAAGGTTAGGGAGAAGAGAATCTGAGCGGCGTTAGAATTGGGGTAAGCTCGTGAACTGCCCCTGTAACCCAAGCCGAAATCGTATTGCCATAGCAGCGCAGGATTCTACCCGCGTCGTTCAGGCATGTCACCTTCTCCTAGTCGTCGAAGGTCAGAGTTCAGACTAGCTCCCAGATGGGCTCGACATCTTCGACTCCGACGAGCTTCTGGTCGAGCCCGCCCTGAAAGTATGTCAGGCGGTTGGGGTCGATGCCGAGTTGGTGGAGGATCGTTGCGTGCAGTTGCTTCACGTGGAAGGGCTTTTCGACGGCGGCGCTGCCAATCTCGTCGGTCTTGCCCACGCTCACTCCGCCTTTCACGCCGCCGCCGGCCATCCACATCGTGAATCCGTAGGCGTTGTGGTCGCGGCCGGTGCCTTTTTCGTACTCGGCGGTCGGCTGTCGGCCGAACTCCCCGCCCCACACGATCAGGGTCTCGTCGAACATGCCGCGACGCTTGAGGTCGGCGATGAGCCCCGCCATCGGCTTGTCGGTCTCGCCGCAGTGCAGTTCATGGTTGACGATGAGGTCGCCGTGCGCGTCCCAGCTCGTGTCGTTATGATTGCCGCCGGAATAGATTTGAACGAAGCGCACGCCGCGTTCAACCATCCGCCGCGCCATCAGACATTGACGGCCGAACGTACTGGTGCGCGGATCGTCCATGCCGTAGAGCTGCTTGGTCTCTTCCGACTCGTCGGACATGTCGATCGCTTCTGGCGCCGTGCTTTGCATCTTGTACGCTAGTTCGTAGCTCGCTACCCGCGACGCGAGCGTCGGGTTGCCTCCACAGAGCTCGAGATGCTCGTTGTTGTACTCTTGCAGGGTATCGAGCAGGTATCGCTGGGCGTTTTCGGTAAGGTCATCGGGGCGACGCAGGTCGAGAATCGGTTCACCGGCGGACCGGAACACCGTGCCCTGGAAGTGCGCCGGCATGTAGCCGCTCGACCAATTCTTGGGGCCACTGATCGGGCCTCCGCGTGGATCGAGCATGACAACGAAGCCCGGTAGGTTTTCATTGACGCTCCCCAGTCCGTAGTTCACCCACGATCCCAGACAAGGCGATCCGCTGAGGATCTTGCCCGAGTTCATCTGCAGCATGGCCGAGCCGTGCTGCGGTGAGTCGGCGGTCATCGAGTGGATAAACGCGACGTCGTCCACCTGCTGGCCGAGGTGCGGATAGAGGTCGCTCACCCACTTGCCGCAATCGCCGTATTGCTTGAACTTCCAGCGCGGTTCAACAATTCGTCCTTCGTTCTTCTTTCCGCCACGGCCGGCGGTCTTCACCTTCACGGTCTTGTTGTCCATGCCAACCATCGCCGGCTTGTAATCGAACGTGTCGATGTGACTCGGCCCGCCGTACATGAACAAGAAGATCACGCTCTTGGCCTTGCCGGGGAACATGGGCTCTTTGGGCGCGAGCGGGTTGACGAAACTGCGGCTGGCGGGAGCCTCCGCGGCGAGTGCCTGAAAGACGCCGGAATCTAACAAGCCAGACAGCGCGACCCCAGTAAACCCGGCTCCGGTTTGCCACAGGAACTCGCGGCGTGTGCGTCCACAGAACTCTTGGGTCTTGGGCGGGATGTTCACTTTTTTCTCCTTCAATGTTGATCGCTGGATGGTTAGTTGCGAGGGTCGAAACGCGTCTGCTACGCGACCACTATCAATCGAGACAAAGAAACTCGTTTAGATTCATCGCCAGCAGACAAAACTTTTGCAGCGCGCGATCGGCGGCCACGCCGTGCTCACGCGTGAGCGCTACCATCAACTGCGCACCGCGTTCGATCTCGACCTCGTTCGGCTCTCGCTGTGTCACGCGGCGGAGCGCCTCGGCCACCTGCGACTTGGGGTCATCGCCCACTTCGTTGCGGATATCGTCGGCGAAGATTTTCGCTTGCTCATTGAGGAATTCACTGTTCAGCATCGTGAGTGCCTGCGTGGGCTGCATCGTCGCAAACCGGGCAGGGCAGCTCGCATCGGTGTCCGCTGCGTCAAATACGGCCAACAACGGCACGATCAGCGACCGCTTCACATGGACGTACACGCTCCGCCGCGCCTGCTCCTCGGGCGGTGTTTCCTGCCGCCAGCCCTCGCCAGGGCGCGACTGCCCGGCGAGTACCTCGTCCGAGATACTTGGGTAAATGCTCGGGCCGTGCGTCTTGGGGTTCAGGTTGCTGCTCACCGCGAGGATCGAATCCCGGATCTCCTCCCCCTCCAGTCGCCGCAGGTTAAATCGCGTGAATAGGTCGTTCTCGGGGTCTCGCTCCATCGTTTGATCGTCGGTGATCGACGACATCTGAAACACGCTGGACATCACAATCATTTTCTGCAGGCGTTTCAGCTTCCAGCCGCCATCAACAAGTTCCGAAGCGAGCCAGTCCAGCAACTTCGGATGCGTGGGCGGCGTTCCGGCGTAGCCGAAGTCGTTCGTGCTGCGCACGATGCCGCGGTCAAAGTTGTAGTGCCACAAGCGGTTCACCATCACACGTGCGGTCAGTGGGTTGTCGCAACTCGTGATCCATTCAGCGAGCACACGTCGCCGGCCTGACGATGTGGCGTCATTTTTGGGCGTAGGCATTGACGCCTCCATCGACGTGAGGACCGACGGGAAGCCGGGCGAGACAGGGTCCCCTTTCGCATAGGGGCTACCGCGGACGAGTACGTGCGTTTGCGGGGGCTGCGGGCCGCGCTCCACGACACACAACGCACGGGCGAGCCCGATTGGTTGGTTGTCCTCAAGTTCCTGCCGCTTGGTGAGGAACGTCTCATACTCCGCAAGGTCTACCTCGCTCACGTGCAGCGGCGAGTTTGCACGGACGATCGCCGGGCGGTACGTTTCTTCTTCGAAATCGTCCGCTTCGCCCGCCTTGAGGTGTCGGCGGAGGCGGTTCTCGGTCCGCTGGATCCCACGCTCCGCGGCGTCGAATTCTGCTTCCCAGCGTCCGGCAAGCTGCTGATCTCCGCCGTCCGGGGTGACCTGGATTTGCCGCGTCGAGTCGCCGCGACCTCGCTTTATGCCGCGGAAGAATGCGAGCATCCGGTAGTAGTCGGCCGTCGGGAAGGGGTCGATCTTGTGGTCGTGACAACGCGCGCAGTTCATGGACAGGCCCAGCATCACCTGTCCGGTCGTTGCGATGACGTCGTCCAGTTCGTCAAACTCCGCCTGCAGTCGTTCGGCCGCGCCGCTGTCAGTCGCGCCCAGTCTGTAGTATCCCGTGGCGATGATCCCCGAAGCGGTTTCAAGGTCCAGCTCGTCGCCTGCCAATTGCTCCTTCAGGAACCGATCGTACGGTTTGTCCGAGTTGAACGAATCAATGACGTAGTCGCGGTACCGCCAAACCTCCGGCTTCGCGCGGTCAAATTCGTAGCCATCGGTCTCGGCGTAGCGAACAAGATCGAGCCAGTGCCGCGCCCATCGCTCGCCGTACTGAGGCGAATCGAGCAGCCGGTCCACCACGCGCTCAAAAGCTGAGGCAGAGTCATCGGCGAGGAACGCCTTTGCTTCCTCGGGCGTGGGCGGCAAACCGATCAGGCTGTAGTAGACTCGCCGCAACAAAGTTGTCTTCCGCGCCGGCGCCGCGGGTGACAGCCCAGCTTCCTCGAGCTTAGCGAGCACGAACGCATCAATCGGCGTCCTGACGAATTCTAAGTCGCTGACCGCGGGTACCTCGGGCCGCTTGACCGGACGGAACGACCAGAAATTACGTGCGAGATCGTCCACCGGCGGTGGTCCCTGCGCGGGTGAAGCCTCCGTGGTATCGGACCACGGCGCACCCATCTCGACCCAACGCGTGATGGTGGCGATCTGCGACTGAGGAAGCTTGCCCTTTGGTGGCATCTCCGAATCTTCGTAATTAATGGCGCGCAATATCGCACTCTCCGACCACGCCTGCTCATCGATTGCCGGCCCGCTGTGCCCGCCGCTAACGAACGTCTCGCGGGACGCCATATTAAACTCGCTATCAACTTCGCCACCCGGCTCGGCGGTGTGGCATGAGTAGCAGTGCGCCCGCAGAATCGGGAGCACTTGTGTCTGGTAGTACTCAGCACCCGCGTCAGGGAACGACTGAGGATTGTCCTCAATATCCTCAGCGTATGAGGCGGTAATCCCAATTAGAAAGCAAATAATTGCTGCGGCGATCAGTCTTGCACGCATAGTCCTAGACGTCCTTTGGCGAGGCGAGCTGTCCGATGCCGCGCCGCGCGAATGACGACTGCGTTATTAGCAGCAGCATACTCATTGGAGTCCGTCTCCTTATAAACGAGGGATAATCGATAGATCGCTGGAATTAGTACGTTGTTTGCACCGACGAACAAAACTGTTCGCAAGCCTCATGCCACCCGAAGAATGCCACTATTTGTGTTTGTTCCAGACCACAGGTAAAATCGCCAAGTGCGCATGGTTTCATCTCGGCGTTCTTAAAGGTGAAACAGCCTGCCATTAAGTGCCCGCGGCAGCCTTATCCAAGCCCCTTGTTTGTCACGGAAATACGGTTTTTTTGGCGGTTTCCGGCAGACGATGACGTCACCGCGTGTTTTTGGAGGTTAATGTTCGCCTCGACGTTCACGGCTTGCAAAGAAATAAAGCACACGTGCCTGTTTCTTGCTCGATCGGACGATGCGCGAGTGGGCCGCCGACCCATACGATGCGTTACCATGCACACTGCCACCGTGAGCAATCCCGCCTCGAGTTTTGCGATCTAGCGAACCCGAGAACATGCAGCTTGTAGCGTTGCTTATTGCACGACCATGATGCCGTTCATCACCATCCAATGCCCCGGGAACGTACACAGGAATGGATAGTTGCCGGGCGTTGAGGGTGCGACGAAGTAGATCGTTTGCTCGGTACCCGGTAGGGTGATGTCGGTGTAAGCGATCACCGCGTCGGTTTCAGGGACGTACTGACGAGTGAATGCGTCGGGGTCAGCAATCATTTGATTGGATAGCTTGCCCACTTGCTCCAGCGTCCCCGTGCGTACCAAAACCCAATTGTGTGGCACCACATCTGGATTCGTTAGCGTCAAGGCGATCGGTTCGTTGGTCTTGACCGTGATTCGATCGGTCGCGAACGTCAGATTCTTTCCTGTCTCCAGTTTGACGGACCGAGCGTTTTTAATCTCAGCGTGCCAAGGATTGACCGTTGTCCGCGTCGTCGGCGCTAGGTCTCTGGTCATGGGATGCACGGCGACCAATTTGCTTTGGGGCCTGTAGCCCGGAAAATCATCAAATGGTTTATCCAGTCGATGCACGGTGACATACAAATCGTGACCCGTTCCTGATGGCGAGCACGTCAGCGTATCATCTTCGTTAACATGCAAACGCAAATGCAGTTGGCTGACCGGTTGAATATCAGGGATCTCCAAGAACAGCGACCTTCTATCCTCTAAAACATGCGCCGAGCGAATCACGAGTGGATCATGTCCCGCGATGTCAGGGTGTGTGGGCGACAACTCCGGCGAACCGTAGCCAGAGCCGTATCGATAATTCCAGCACTGTGCAAAGTGTTGCATTGGGTCCTCGGAGACCGCGGTATCTAGCGGCATTGAGAACCTGATACGAACGCCATTTTCAAAAACGCGAAAACCGATGGGAACCTGGACGGATTCACCGGTGTAGCGAACTCTCTCGAAGCAACCATCGCTTGGCGTGTAGCTGCCCCAGCCGCTCATTCCTGAGACATACAATTGCCCATCGACGGGATGAAAGCGACCTCGATGCGCACCGGATGCAAACTCGCCCATCATGGGCACGACCGCACCTTGCACCTGGCCATCCACTTCGTCCCGCAGCACTACAAACCATGATCCGGTACCGAACGAAAAGTGCAACAATTGTCCATTCAGGGGGCCGAATGCGTCGCCGGGCACCTGGACTTGTCCGCCACTGGAATTGTCAATTCCGCGCGGCAGGTAGACGAGCGGCAATTCCGGTGGCTGGTTGTCTTTGGGGCCTCCATAACCGAAGTGCAGTGTCGAATCACCAACGGATGCGAGCCGGCTTTTGGGGACCAAATGGATCGCGGACGTTGGAGTCCACTCGCCCTCTGAGACCGGCACCGTCACGCTGCCATCACTCAGCATCCCCAGGCCATCTGGGTTGCGAAAGCCAGTCGCCAAAACCTCCGCGTGCTCGCCATCGGGCGACAGACGCACGAGCCCCTGGTTGGCCGACGCGGTGTAGAAACGACCTTCATTGTCTCGCTGCAAACCGCAAATGAAATCATGTCCGGCCGGCGACGTCTCCAATGCCTTGCTGACGCATTCATACTCATCCGCTTCACCATCCTGGTTCCGATCAACCAGTCGCAGTAATTGGTCGCGGCATTGCACATAGACCTCATTGTCAACGACCAATAAACCCAAAGGATGATGCAGTCCCGATGCGAACCGGCGCCACCGTGCGACACCCGTTGCCTGGGTGCCAGAATCCAAACCGGTTACGCTCCAGACGTCTCCGTGCATGGTCGCGACCATCGCGGTACCGTCGTCAAGAAAATCATGATCGCCACAAAATAGCGGCACCTTCCAAGGATTGTCTGTCGGCAATTCAATCGTATCGACTGCGTAGGGCGTGCCCGATCCCATAAGAACAGGAGTTTTCAGAATCTCAGGCCATTGGGGACTTCCGCCTTGCGTCAATCGACGCAAGGAGTGTTCGTTCATGGGCGCCACATCGCGCACGAATTTGCCATCGGATACCCAGGGTGCATCAAGATATTCGGTATCGCCAATTCGATAAGAAAACACGACTCGTCGACCATGACGAAAGAATCCATGGTATTCAAAGGGCTCGGCCGGTTGTCGCATCGGTTCAAGCTTTTCCGCTTTTCCATCCATCCGCATGCCATCCATGAACCCATGGCGGACCGAGTTAAATTTCACAAATCCACCCGACCAAACAGCATCATAGGTTAACGTTTCGGGGTTGAAACACGTTGATAATTCGTCGTTGTCACCGAGCTGTAAACACAACCCGCGGGGCACGGTGATGCCATCGCCGTGAAAGACGCCAGCCTGGACCGACCCGAGCGTCACGTGATTCCAGCGGTCGTCACGCCACGTCTCTTCGTTTTGATTGCCCCAGTGTCCTTGGTTGCCGCCGTCCAAACCGGGGAACTGGGGAATCAATGTGGCGACGGTCGGTTGCGTACGAAAGTGCTCGGCTTGTTTGGTATAGAAATCATAGATTCGATCGCGATTGACGGGGTGCGTTGAGTGGGGCCATCTTTCCGCGGCCAGCGGTGCGCTGTCGATCACGAACTCGTTCGCTTCATGGGAGTGCTTTGATCGCAATTGAGCTTCCGCAATCGCGCGGTGAATCGACTCGGGCAACGTCGGTTCGAGGCCAGGCAACTCACTTAGAAACTTCACCAAGTCGACGAGCTGCGGCCTTGTCATGGCACGGTCCAGCCCATCGGGCATCACGCTGCCGCCGCAAACTTCGTCTTCGATGTCCTCGACGCTGTACTGACGCGATTCGCCGGTGTTGATGTTTCGCAGGGTGATCGAATCATCGGTCTCGCTAACTTTGTAACCAGAAACCACGGCGCCACTGGTCAACAGAATCTGCCAACTTTTAAACTCTGGCTTTACTTCGCGCTGGGGCCACAATACCGACTCGACCACTTCCTTCAATGGACGATTCTTCGTCACGATGGCGAGGTCAGGCCCCACGGATCCGCCTTGTTCGCCGATTTTGTGACACGATAGACATGCGACCCGAGCGTCCGCGAACACTGCCGCACCGCGAACTGCATCACCTTGCGTTTGTGATTGGGCGACCAAACTCTCCACAAGCTCCGAGTCATAGGGCGTCGTCACCGCAAAATCTGGGTTGGCGATGGTCGACAACTCCGCGACTGGCTCTGGGTGAACCGAGAAGTTCCAGTATCCGATCGTATGGTCGTCCCTCTGAGGTGCTTCCTCGGCGTCCTTGGGAAGCAAACGGGTCCCACGAGAGATTCGAACCCACTGGATGTCAAAATCTCGCCCCATGCCGCCTTCCAACAAACGTCCGATTCCGAGCGGACCAGGGATGGGGTGTTTGTCGTCTTTTACTTGTATCGATTGTTCTGCGACTTGCTCGCCATCGACGTATAAGCGAACTCGATTCGCTTCGTATTGCATTGCCAGTGTATGAGGGTGGGCGTCACTGATCATTGCCGAGCTACGGACATGATCGGGCGTCATGCCAGGAAGATACGCTGTCAATTCGCCCGTGCCTGGCATTGAAAACAGTTCCCAGTGGTCGGACGACTGCTTCGAATCACTCGCGACCAGAATTTGGTATTGGTCCCGATGGTAGACCGTCGCGCGAACTTCCACCGTGATCGGTGGAGTGCGATACGCCTTGGCACCAGGAAATATTCGTGACGAGAATTGCTTTGGCTTCGGACCGCCACTGCCCGGCTGAATGATTTCTTCGCGAACCCAATCCAAACCTTCCAGATTCTCAAGCAACGATTCGCGAGCATCGAGTTCATCGCGATGATCGAGAACGCCGATCGGGCCGTCATAACCGCTGGCGACGAGCACACGAATCATTTTCAGTTCATGATCACCCTTGCCGATCCCAAGAATCTTTGGTTGCTCCTCGCGGTTCATTCCATTCAGATTGACGCAGTGCAAAAATGGTAACATTACTGACAGCGATTCGCTCCAGTCATCAATATGACCGTGACCGTGGTGGAAATTGTAAACAATTCCGACATGCGTTTGCCCCAGTTCATGCAAGCGTTTGCAAACGGCAACCATATTCGCCGGTTCACCGCCCCAGCCTCCATGATTGTATAAGCCGAGTTTGCATCCCATCGCCGCCGTTCTTTGTGCGAGCGGCAACATGCCGTTCGCGGCGGCCTCGACCTTCGCCGGCTCCGGAACGTCGCTTCCCGGATCGGGAAGCGTTTGCCATATCTGCGGGTGCATCGCGTATTGCTCGAACAATTTAAACGCGTCCTCATGGACGCTCCAAAACGCAAAGAACTCGATTCCGTTCTTCTTGTATTCCTGGATCTCCTGTTCAAACGTGGAAACATGTTCGTCCCGCCAATCATACGCACAGCGACGGATCCCCAATTCTTTCAGCATGGCTGCGCGCTCCGCCGGCCCCCGTTTCTTGGCATCGAACGGGACGATGCACCACGCCACCCGGTTCTCCGGACGCAAGACGTCGGTGGGATCATCCGTCTCTACACCCATTAAAAATCGCGATAGAATCAAAACACTGAATGTGGCCAAGATGACCGCTGGTGCTCGCAACATGATTGTCTCTCGGAGTGATGATATTTCGCGGGCGATCGCACGCGAGCTAGGCTCGCCAACGCGTGAGCATCGACGAGTACAGCCCTTCGCGGCGAAGCACCGCTCCAGTTTCGCCAGCCGTGCACGCATCAAACTCAGCCACAACTTGGGCTTTGTAGGCCGCCGCGAAGCGACAACGGGTCGCCTTCTCGGCTACTTCTGGGCCTTTTTCTGCGTTCTTTTCGTTACGTTCTGACATCCTGTTCTCCAACCGCTCAAGCTTAATCGTAACCTAGCGTATTGTCTCAATCATGTTGGCGCAGACGGGTTTGTTCGCTTTGGACAATTCTTCAAGGTCTATGTTCAATCCTCGCCGGAATTCCGCCGGTATCCAGAAGATTTGGAAGACATCTTTGTCAAGAATGGCAAAGGGGATCTGGTTCCTTATATCGCGTACTTGACGCTAAAGAAAAAACAGGGATTGAATGAAATCAATCGTTACGACCTTTACACCACCGCGGCGATCCAGGGTGCACCGGCAACCGGAGATAGCAGCGGTCAGGCGATTGCGGCGATTCAAGAAGTCGCAGTGGAGGTTCTGCCACGCGGTTTTGGTATCGGTTGGCCAGGGTTGTCGTCCGCTGAACCGCTGGATGAAATGTTCGAGCGGCGGCAGGGGTCTGAGACTCAGGAGGCGCACTGAGTAACCATCGCGAGCTGGACAAACTCAGCGTTTCGCTCGCCGCGGCAACACCCGCGGCCGGGGGCCGTCGGGTCATTGAATCAATCTTCCGTCAAGCGGTGGCGACCTAGACCGCTTGCGAAGGTTCCATCTCGCGTGCCAATCGCTTTCGCGCCACGTGCAATCGACGCTTAATCGTGCCCACGGGCGCGTCAAACGCGTCGCTCATTTGGACCAGCGTTTGACCACGCAAGTAAAACGCTTGCAGCGTTTGGCGATCCAGTTGTCCCAGCCGCGCGACGGCGGCACGAACATCCGCCGCCTCTTCGCGGCCAACGGCTGAATCGTCTGGCGTATCGGTCGATGCATAGCAGGTCGCTTCCATCACCGAGGGATCACACGCCATCGCCGCGTGACGTCGCGTGGCTTGATTGATCGCCATCCGGTGCACGATACGGCGCAGCCAACCGCCGAACGCCTCGGGAACTCGCAATTGGTCGATCTTTTGCAACGCTTGAACGAACACGTCTTGAGCCAATTCCTCGGCTTCTTCCACGTTTCGGATCCGTTGCTTGGCCAGCGCGACGATGCTGCCGCGATACCGTTCGAACAAAACACCAAACGCGTCGCGATCTCCCGACTGAGCCGCGATCACCAATTGAACGACGGTCAATTCTGATTCGAACATGGTTTTACTTTTTAAGTAGTTGAGCTGCGTGGAAGGTCGATCCAGCGAATTCCAAGCATCCGAGACACCATGGGGTGAGTCGGACCGCGGACGACCTTAATGGTTTGCGACGGGTTGAACCCAGCACGCGAATCAAGCGGTTACCACGCCGTCAGGAAGCGCGATTTCGACGCGACCAAAACGGGTGAAGATCTTGTCCCACGGCGGGTTCGGGTGCGGCTCGGCGTAACGACAAACGCGATCATTGATCGCTGTGCCAGACGCGAAAACCTGTGCTATCGATGCCCGTCAGCCGGTTTTCTCAATCTGGAAAACACGGCAGGACGTTGACGGCAAGGACTAACTTCTGGACCAATCCGCTGACATGACGTGGTCATACTGGCGTTTGGATAGAAGTATCTGGGTCTGTTGACGACATCGATCCTCGACCGTTACCGGAACGAGTATCGCGCCGCCGCCGATCATCGAATGCAATTCGACCATCGCGCGTAGACTTGAGTCACACCACAACCACGGACGTCCGGGGCGCGTCAGGCCCGCAAACCGACTAATTAGAAACCCTGTTTTCTGCCCAAAGCTAATCATGGCTTCATGGGCTTTGTGATAACCGGCGACCAATTGAACGACTGGCAGTAGCGCGACGTTTGCCAGGACGGCGACGTTACGGACGACAGCGGCTAAATTCAATTGAAAACGCATCATTATCTCCCGGTGTCCGCTGGGACACGCGACTACGTCCGAAGACGCAAAACAGGGCGAAAAAAGAAAAACCTGGAACCGTTCCAGCGACCCGTCAGTGTATCCCGACGGGGCACGCCGGGCCAGCAAAAAAATTTGCAGGCACTTGCGTACGCCCCTCACAGACATCGACAATTCAGCCGGGTTCGCGAAATAAATTAATTTTTCTTGCCGGCAAATGTCGGGACGGACGTTTCGATCTTCTTACGTAATCGCAAGGACGAAATGCTGGCAAAGACTCTTGCATCAGGTGCTGGCACCATCGCCCGCCACGTCCGCGCCGGCATCGCACTGGTTTTACCTAGTGTCTGTGCCCTGTGCGGTGATGGCTCGTGGGTCGATACCGCATTGAATCGTTCCCGGTCAACGCTGTGCGGCGAATGCGAATCAGCGTTGCGAAAAACGTGGCCCCCGCGGGCGATGGCTTGCCGTTTGTGTGGGATGCCACGTCCCCTGGAGCCGGTTCCGTCGCATGACGTGCCTTGTCTGCGATGCCCCGATCCCCCGTTTTCGTTTGATCGCGTGGTGGCGTTGGGAATCTACCGGGATGCGATCCGCGAGGCCGTGGTCGCGGCCAAGTTGCCACGACACTCCGCGATCGCGTCCGCCGTTGGCGATCTGCTCGGCGAGCGGGTCGCAGTGGATTGTGTCGGCGAAAATTTTGACTTGGTCACTTACGTGCCGACGCATTATCGCCGCCGGGTGCAACGCATGGGGGTTGGCGGCGCGATGACGATGGCGACACGCGTCGGCGTCCGTCTAAAAAGACCTTGCAAAGCGGTGTTGACGATGACCCGAAGTGTCGCGAAGCAGTCGCTGCTGCCCGACAGCGAACGGGTGACCAATGTGCTGGGTGCGTTCATGATCCGAAAAAGTTATGCTTGGGCGGCGTCGCCTGATCTGCGTGATCGGCATATCCTAATCGTTGACGACGTGTTGACATCTGGCGCCACCGCGTCAGAAATAACCCGAGTGCTCAAACAAGCCGGTGCCAATCGCGTAACCCTGGCGGTGGTTGCACGAGCGGTGAGACGTTGACGCGTTCGCGTTGATCGCTTCGGGGATCGCGTTGCGAATCACTCGATGGCGACGGCGTATCATCCGGACGGGATATTTGAACGCATTTTCCACCGTAATCTGCTCGCGAAAGAATCGATAAAACCGCAATGGCCGAGAAGAAAAACTCGAAATCGTCCGGCAATCGTCCCCCCGGGGGGATGGCATCAGGACCATCGGGCAACACGTTCGCTACCCTGGCATCCCAATCCCCAAGTGTTAAGGCCGCTGCGAAAAAACCTTCGACCGCGCGGGGTGCGATTCTACGCGGATTGGGCGTCGTTCTGCCACCACTGTTGACGATTGTGGTCCTGATTTGGGCATGGAACGCGATCAGCAATTACGTGCTGCGGCCGATGGAGGTCGGCGCCCGCCACGCGGTCGTGTGGTCGATCGCCGATGTTCGCAAAACGGTCCCCAAGGATGCGACGTTAGTCAATCCCGCCCGCCCGGCGGACGGATTTGTCGACGGCGGTATCCGATTTATTCCCGATCCGACGGGTCGACGATTTTTGCCCGAATTTGTAGTCGCTTACGTCGACGAACACCTCGATCGCTATGGACCCTACGAAGCCGCTCCAGCGACCGCCAACGCGTATTGGCACCGCTATGTCGAATCGGTCTACCTGCCGCGGTCGTTCATCGTGCCGTTATTTTTGCTCGTGTTCCTGTCGGCGCTCTACTTTTTTGGTCGCATCTTTGCGCACGGATTGGGGCGCTGGTTTGTGACGAGTATCGAATCGGGAATCAACCGTATCCCGATCGTTAACAAGGTCTACGGCTCGGTCAAACAGGTCACCGATTTTGCGTTTAGCGACCGCGAGATCGAATTCAATCGCGTCGTCGCGGTGGAGTACCCACGCAAAGGCGCCTGGTCGATCGGATTTGTGACCGGCAACGGGTTGCCCGAAGTCGCCGCCGTCGTGGGCGAACCGATGCTCGCCGTACTGATGCCGACATCGCCGATGCCGATGACCGGGTTCACCATCCAGGTCCCCCGCAGCCAAGCGGTCGATTTGCGAATGACGATTGACGAAGCGATCCAGTTTGTCGTCAGTTGCGGCGTCGTCGCCCCTGGCACGCCCCCCATGGTCGAAGGCCAAGCCCGAGCCAGCCTGCCACCAGACACCAGCCGCTCGCTGGTGAAATGACGGCCAAGCGAAGCGATCGATCCAAACTCGAGTTTCCATTTCCTCGGTTGCGACTTAATCGCAAAGGGTTAAATCGCGTCACAATAGGTCAGCCACGTCGACCGGCTTCTTGGAGCAATTCATTCGCCCAGCGCTGGTCGTCGATTGAGAGTGTCGGGTTGGGTTCGTTAGAGTAATCAATGCGGTCGTAGCGGCCATCTTCGTAGCACGCGTGCAGAATGGTTTGCAGATCCAACGGCACGTCGGCGTCAGTTGCCCGAAGCGGTATCGCCAGCGTTGGCAATGATTTACGCAAGGAGATTGGGTACAGCTCGACTTGGTCAGTCAACATCAAACGTCGTACACACGCTAATAGTGAATCGCGGTGCCGCTCAGGGATCGCGTCCACCGGTGCAGCGACAAGCGAGCGTCCGCCCCGAATCAAATCAATTTCGACCAGGTTCAGGCCGGCTTGAAGATACTGGCATTGCTTGTCGCGATACGCCTTACGATTGGCTTCGCCGATCTTGTTGATAGGACTGATCACTTCGATCACCGTCACCACGCGACCACCATCCCGAGTCTCACCAATTTCCAGAAACCTCTGTGTCGGTGATTCATCCAATCGCAAAATCAGCGGAAGCGTAGTCGTTGTCCCCGCGGCGACGCCACCCACAGGATTTGGCAGCTCATCGATTCGCGTTTCGACAATCCGGGCGTCTGGATAGACAGTCCGATGGTTGTCGAAATCCAACCGTATGGAGGTCGCTTCTTCAACGCGGCACGTCAGATCCGCGGGCAGCCAACGATTCATTTGATTGGCCGCGTAGACCATCAAGCGAGTGTGGATGTCGCCCTAATAAACCTGGAGGTAGGGATCCAACCCAGGAAAAGGACTCGCCGCCATTTCAAAGCCTTGGTCGACGGCGTAGGGGATAAATGACGTCGGAATTCATTGATGGGCGATACAGAACTCGAATCTGTGACCTCTGCCGTGTGAAAGCAGCGCTCTAACCAACTGAGCTAATCGCCCGAGCGATGATCGGAAACGATTTTCGGGCGTCGAATCTTAAACGCTTCCCATTTGAGCGGCAAGTTGGATCTCGTCTCGTCGGGTTTCGCGACTAGTATACCCCGCGTTTGCGAAGCACGAAGATCGTGTCGACGCTGTCCTCGTTGACTTCGACCGGTTCATCGATCTCGTAGTTGAAATCATGAACCGAGACGATCTCGAAATCCACGGCCGACGCGATCGTTTGCAGCGACTGTTTGGCGGTGTACAAACGCAGCGGAAACTCGGTGCGAAGCTTGATCGTATCGTGCGGTCGCTTTGCCGTCACGCTGACCCGGATTTGTTCCAGCCGTTTGCGACGCATGAAATCGATCACGCGCAAAGTCACGGTGACTTTGGTTTGAACATGAGTCGCGGTCCAACGTTCGATACAAGTTTCGGCGACGTCGAGCGGAATGATGTGAAAGCCAAGAATATAAATGCCTCCCGGACGCAGGTGCCGGGCGACGGATTGCAGGTGGCTGACCGCGGCGGCTTCGGTCGTCAGGTGGCGAAACGTGTTGAATGTGCAAAATGCGGCGTCGAATTGCTCCGTATTGCCGAGTCGATTTCGCAGGTCGATGTTGGTGAAATCGGCTTCATGCAAATCTGCCTTGAGGTCGCGACGGGCCAATCGTTTTTGCAAATATCGCAGACTTGCCGAGCTGAGGTCCAAGCCCGTGCATCGATATCCGCGGGCCGCCATCTCCGTGATCAACCGTCCGCTGCCGCATCCCGGCTCGAGGACGCGTTTGACTTTACCGGTTGCAAACCGCTTGAACGCTTCCTCGAAAAACGCAACTTCCATGGCCGTTTCGTTGCGAAACACCATGTCGAAATACTGCGGGTAGTCGTACCAATCGGCAAGCTGAATTTTTTTTGCGGGTGGTTTTTTTGTCGTGGGGGCCATGATTAACGGTATCAGAGTTCGACTGATCACAATCGCGAGATGTTGAAGCAGGCAGTGTAGCGAATCACGCCTGGGACCGAGCGCGGCAGCCACCGATGGCAGCGGTGAATTGCCGCGACCGAACACGGCAGCCGGCGGCTTGTCAAAACCAGGTGCGTTTCCCACTTGCGATCCACTGGCCAGTCGGATATTTTGTGCGGTCTCATTAAATCGTTCTGTCCTGAAGATTGTTGGAAGAGTCGCCTCAAGCGGCTTTTCTTTTGGAGTTTTGTGTTGCCATGACCATGGATTCAAGCCTTAAGGTGCAAGCCGGGGCGATCAAAAGTCGAAACGTATTGACCCGTGCCGAACGGGTAGCTCGATTGCAAGAACTCGGACGCTGGCAAGACGACATGGACGTGGTCGGCATGGCCAAAGTCCGCGTCATGAAAGTGTCGTTAAAGAAGAAAAAGAAGGTCAAGAAGGCCGACGAAGCGGACGACAAGAAGGGCGCTAAAAAGAAGAAGTAGGATTCTTCGGGCGAGCTTTGCCCCATCGCACCAAATTTTCAAAACCGTGTGTGGTCCGGTGTGACTTCACACGGTTTTTTCGTTGACAAAGTGGTCGATGGCGAGCCAGGTTCCCGAAAAACTGGGGCTGCGTCTGCAAAATCATTTTGACTAGACTACCCAGCCGTTATACCGCGATAAACGCAAGCAAAGCAAATTCATGTCAATTGCACCCGTATCGACCCGCGTGGTCGCTCCGCCCGCCGCCGCCGATAACGCCGCCGAAACTCTTGACGTTGTCGGTACACCCGACAAGTCGTCGCCTGATGTCATGGACCTAGACCGATCCCACCTCGCTCGGTTGGATCACCCCGAAGCGACTCAGCCGCTGCAGTTGGTTTGGTCCTATGCCATCGTCTTGGTGGCGATTCACTTGGTCGCCTGCCTCGCCTTTATTCCCTACCTGTTCACGTGGTCCGGCTTGGTGCTCGCAATCCTGGGCCATTTTACGTTCGGGATGCTTGGCATCACGGTCGGCTATCACCGCTTGCTGACTCACCGCGGGTTTTCATGCCCAAAATGGCTGGAACACACGTTCGCAATTTTTGGAATGTGTAATTTGCAGGACAGCCCGGCGCGGTGGGTCGCGATCCACCGGCTGCACCACCAGCACAGCGATCATCAGCCCGACCCGCACTCGCCGCTGGTCAATTTTTTGTGGGCACACGTGGGCTGGGTCATTTACCGACACCGGGACCTTGACCGGACGGTGCATTACGAACGATATGTCCGTGACTTGCTGCGGGACCCGTTTTATTTGCGACTGGAACGCAAGAACGGCTGGTTTTTTGTTTTTGCCGCCCACGCGTTGTTGATCACGATTGCTGGCGGACTTTACGGCTATCTCGTCGGCGGCACGTCGGCCGAGGCGACGCGTTTCGCCCTGAGCTGGTACGTCTGGGCCGTTGCGGTCCGAACCGTTTTTGTGCTTCACGGCACCTGGGCTGTCAATTCGCTGACGCACGTCGCCGGGTATCGCAATTACGAGACCCGCGACGACAGCCGAAACAATTGGTTGGTCGCCCTGTTCAGTCACGGCGAGGGCTGGCACAACAATCACCATGCCCAGCCCCGATCGGCACGTCATGGACACAAATGGTGGGAATACGACATGTCTTGGTGGGTGATCCTCGCCATGGAAAAGGTCGGTCTCGCCAAAGACGTGGTACGTCCACAGCGGTAACGAGCGTGCGATTGACTCCGGTCTGACGCTTTGCTTTCGATTGGAAGCAGAGCCGATACGACTGCAACTCGCTAGAGGTTTGGAACGTCCGTTTCGACCTGAGTCACGGTGCGATCACCGGTGTAGGGCGTCAGGTAGCTGGGTTCCAGTTTGTCACACGCCCACAGCAACCCGCGGGTCACGAGTTCGAGATAACGCGGATCTTGGACGGTGGCGTTATTGTGCCCGATCGTGGTGCTGAAACTGCGTGCGCCCTGTTTTTCGTTGGTCCACACCACGACCGCTTTATCTTCGCGATTGCCGTCGACGATTTGGGTTCCCGTCGCGATCGGATGGGCGTCGAGGACCGCGATGTTGTTGTACAACTCTTCGTTGATCGTTCGCCAATCTTTCAGCGTCGCGGTGATGGGGTGTTCGGTGTCGACAAATTGGATGTCGATCGGCTCTTGCGGACCATGGCCGTTGGATTGCAAGCCGAGGTGTTTAAACCAAACGTCGGTACCGTTGCGGAAACTGTGCATGGCACAGTGCAGATGAACCGCGGGGATCGTTTGGTGAGTCTCGACGATTCGGCTGATGATCGCGGGGTCAGCGATGTCGACGGCGCATTCGTCGTGAATGATGACGTCATAGCCTGCGGCCCAGTCGGGGTTCGAGTAGATCGGCAGCGGTGGGTTGGTCGACGAATCGGACGTCCAGTACACGTCGACGCGAACGTTCGCACGGGCTTCGATTCCGTCGGCGATCGCCTGTTGCTGGGCGCTGTAGTCGTGGCAGCAACCACCGGCGATCAGCAACGCGCGAATCGGTTTTGATTCTTGGGAAAACGCGACATTGGCCAGCGTCACAAATGCGATCAGGCAACCGAAAAGAGATTTCATGAGATTAACGGCGGTGGGAGAAATGCAGGGGTGGTCCACGGTCGCCCGTGGCATCGTCCGCATTGTAGTCTCCCAGTATCAGGGCTGGATAATGCCCTCGATCCCGACGGCTTTTTTCCCTTTGAAAACGCCGGGGCGGGCGTGAAATTTGGGGACGCCCTGGATCGATAGTTCAAGTGCCTGGGCAACGTCTTTTTCGGTCGTGATCAGATCACCCACGCACAGGTCGAGCAGGTCTCCGGTACGGATTTTGGAACGGGCCAATGTGACGACCACGTCGACAAACGCGGTGTCGACGTTGTTGCCGATTTGCTGGCGAGTTTCCGCAGTCGCCTTGGTACGGCTGTATCCGATCCAGCCATTGTTGGACAACTGGCTGTTAAATCGCTCGATCGTGTTAAACGGGATGCAGAGGTTGATCATGCCGCGATTTTTGCCGAGCGTGACTTCAAAGCAAATCAGAATCACGACTTCGTTCGGCGGGACGATCTGGACCAATTGCGGGTTGGACTCGACGCTGCTGATCGATAAATCAAGCGAAACGATGTTCTCCCAGGCGTCGTGCAATTGGACGAGAAACGATTTGACGAGGCGTCCGATCAACCGCGTTTCGATTTCCGTGAGCGGTCGGCGAATCGGTGTGCCGGGCTCGGTGTCGCCGCCGAGCATGCGGTCGATGACGGCATAGGACAACGAAGGCGAGATATCGAGGATCCAGTTCCCCTCCAGCGGCTCGGCCGTGATGACGTTGAAACAGCTCGGGTTGTCGAGGCTGAATACAAACTCGCTGTAGGTCATTTGATCGACGCTCAGCAGTTTTACCTCCAACATCGACCGCAGCATGCCCGAGACGACGGCTCCGAAATTTCGAGCGATTGTTTCATGCAACGAGTGCATCGCCCGCATCTGTTCCTTGCCAACGCGTTCGGGACGCTTGAAATCGTAAGGCGTGATCCGTTCAGTCGTCGGTTTGCGCGGCGGTGGCGGAGGTGTGTTGCCGCGACGCGGAAGCGAAGGCTCGGGCGGCGGCGGTGGGGCCACGGGAGCCGCTTGCGGACTCGGCGCGCCCGACTCCATGGCTTTGAGTAACCCTTCGACCTGGCTTTGGGACAGGGCTTCTTCTTCGTCCATCGATTTGCCTCCATGCAAAGGGTTCGCCGTCGTTGGCTTATTGGCGGATGTGTCCGTCGCCGCGAACAATGTACTTGTATGTCGTCAACTCACGCAGCCCACAGGGCCCGCGAGCGTGAAATTTGTCGGTCGAGATACCAATTTCTGCACCCAGCCCAAACACGTGACCGTCGTTGAATCGGGTGCTGGCGTTGACCATCACCGCGGCGCTGTCGACCGCCTGGGTGAACCGTTCGGCCGAACGGATGTCGCCGGTCACGATCGCGTCACTGTGGTGCGATCCGTAAGTATTGATGTGATCGCACGCATCTTCGAGCGAATCGAGCACCACAACGGAGATGATCGGGCCAAGGTATTCAGCGCGGTAATCCTGCTCCGTGGCGGCAACCGCGTCTGGAATCCACGCTGCGGCGCGTCGATCGGCACGAATTTCAATGCCGCGATCAAGTAATTCGGCGGCAATGCGCGGCAAAAACGTCGCCGCCACGGCATTGTGAACGATCAATGATTCAGCGGCGTTGCACACGCCCATGCGTTGGCACTTGGCATTGATGACGATCTTGGTCGCCATATCCAAGTCCGCGAATTGGTCGACGTAGACGTGGCAATTGCCGTCAAAGTGTTTGATCACGGGCATCGTTGCCTCGCGGGCGACTCGCCGGATCAGCGATTCGCCGCCACGCGGGATGGTGACGTCAATACAGTCATCCATGATCAAAAAATGCCCCACGGCGTCGCGCTCCGTCGTCTGCACGATCTGCACCGCCGCCGCCGGCAAGCCGGTATCCGCGGCGACGCTCTGCAGGATTTCGATAATCTTTTTGCTGCTGTGCGCGGCCTCTTTACCACCCCGCAAAATCACCGCATTTCCGCTTTTGACGCAAATCGCCGCGGCATCGGCAGTCACATTGGGGCGGCTCTCATAAATAAAGAAAACCACGCCAAGGGGCACGCGTCGTTTAAGGATTTGCAAACCGCCGGGACGGGTGAATCCCTCGATGACTTCGCCGACCGGGTCTGGCAACGCCGCGATCTCACGCATGCCACCAGCGATCGCTACGATTCTTGCACGATCCAGCCGCAATCGGTCGATCGCGTACGCATCCAGCCCAAACCCGGGCGCGGCGTCGACGTCACGCTCATTTGCAAGCACAATTTCATCGGCGTCATCGACCAACCGGTCGGCACACGTGAGCAACCAACGATTCTTCACCGCCGTATCGAGCGTCGCCAATTCACGCGACGCCAAGCGGGCCGCCAAACCCATTTGACGACATTGTGCGGAGAGATCGACAGGAATGGTGGCCGTGGACATGATCGCCGTATTGAAAAAACTTAATAAAAACGCCGAACGCGGACGTCCCGAGTGTCGTCGGAATCGCCGTCTGGGTCAACGCGAAAACCGGCTATTGCGAGCCATACACGTCATCTCAATTGCGTCGGCATGTTGCTGTTCAGGATCGCCGTGGCGTCGTAATTGTCGACTTCGTTGACGTTCAACTCCTCGGAATAGCGATCGCCACGAACGATGAAGATGTCACCATGTTCGTCCTGCTCGGCGACCGCGCCATGGTGACGTGCGAGTTCCAACACCGCCAAAAACCAGCCGATTAATGACGATTTGTGGGCTCCCGGCGAAATCAGGTCGACCAGCATGATACGGTCTTGTCCCCGTAATTCGCGGTGAATCCGTTGCATATAGACGTGAATCGGCGTGTCATCGTAAATCACTTGCGTGATCGGCGGCCCGGCGGCTTCACGAATCAAACGACCAAACGTGCTGACCAAGTCCCATAATTGCAAATCCGCGATCGGTTGGCTGCCCGGATCGATTTGGCGAGTCGGCAGATCGTTGGCTTGACGGGCGAATCGATGTTGCCAATTTTGGCCCATTTCGTCCAGCACGTCCGCCGCATCGCGGAGCTGTTTGTACTCCAAGAGTCGGCTGATCAATTGCCCCGGCGGCCCGACATCAAGCGGTACTTCTGCCTCGTCGTCCACCTCCAATTTGGGCAGCACCGACAGGCTTTTCAGCTCCACCAGGATGCTGGCGAGGTCAAGAAAATCGGCGGCATCGCCAAGGTCCAATTCTGTCAACAGCTCGATCGACGCCAGATATTGATCGACCACGCGTGAAAGCGCCAGTTCGTTGATGCCCAGTTCCTGGCGCCGGACCAGATAAAGCAGCAAATCCATCGGCCCACGATAGGCTGGCAGTTCGACCACAAAACTCATTGGCGTCGTCAGCTCCCGAAAAAAAGTGTATCCGCAGGCCGAACCCGGCGTGCAGTCTACCTGCCTGTGTGGTTGCGGACCAGCGAAAACGGGTGGCCCTTGTTGGTTCGACGCCGCAAAATTATCATGCCACGTTTTCCTGCCCAGACTGGACCGAACCCGGTCGGGTGACGCACTCCCTTTTTCACGCTTGCAATCGCCATGGCATCGCCCGCGAAACGTCACGTCCTTTCCGCCCTGGTGCAAAACGTCCCCGGCGTGCTGGCTCACATTTCTGGAATGTTGGCCAGCCGCGGCTACAACATCGACTCGTTAGCCGTCGGCGAAACCGAGGACCCGCATTTGTCGCGAATGACGTTTGTCATCGTTGGCGATGAACGGTTGCAGCAACAGGTCAGCAAGCAATTGCAAAAGATCGTCACCGTCGTCGCGGTCCAGGATATCAGCGTTAAGGATTACGTCGAACGCGACCTCGCCCTGATCAAGGTGAAAGCCGAAGCGGGCAGCGTTCGGAGCGAAATTCGAGAATTGGTCGATATCTTCCGCGGCCGGATCGTCGACGTCGGCCCGACCGAGATCATGATCGAAATCAGCGGACGAGAAAATAAAGTTGTCGCCTTTATCGATCGCGTCCGCCCCTACGGAATCACCGAAATGGTTCGCACCGGACGCATCGCGATGGTCCGCAGCGCCGAATCAATGGGTGATGATACCGACGTCGCCGACGTCGCTTGATCCATCCGGTTTTCCGACTGCGTGAAAATAGTATTGCAACCGTCAAGTCACTTTCTGTCAGCCTCCCCACGGCGGCACAACCTTCCTTTCAACCTTATAAAAATCTCCGCTCATGGCCGCCACAATCTATTACGAAAACGACGCCGATCTTTCGCACCTCAAGGGAAAGAAAGTCGCAATTCTTGGCTACGGTTCCCAGGGCCATGCCCAGGCGCAAAACCTTCGTGACAGCGGCGTCAACGTCATCATCGGTCAACGCCCAGGGTCGCCCAATTACGACCTCGCCGTCGAACATGGTTTCAAGCCGATGTCGATCGCCGAAGCCACCCAAGCCGCCGACGTAGTCAATTTGCTGTTGCCAGACGAAGTTCAAGGCGACATCTATCGCGGCGAGATCCGTGACAACCTCAGCAAGGGCAACGTGTTGATGTGCTCACACGGGTTTAACATTCACTTCGGCCAAATCGATCCGCCCAAAGGCATCGATTCGCTTCTCGTTGCCCCCAAAGGCCCAGGCCACCTCGTCCGCAGCGAATACGAAAAGGGCGGCGGCGTGCCCTGCCTGATCGCTCTGGGTGACGGCGCGGCCGAATCCACCAAACAAATCGGTCTCGCTTACGCCAAAGGCATCGGCGGCACCCGCGGCGGCGTCATCCAAACGACCTTCGCCGAAGAAACCGAAACCGACCTGTTCGGTGAACAAGTCGTCCTCTGCGGCGGTGTCAGCGAACTTGTCAAAGCCGGGTTTGATACCCTGGTCGAAGCCGGTTACCAGCCCGAAATGGCCTACTTTGAGTGCATGCACGAGCTCAAGCTGATCGTCGATCTGCTCTACCAGGGCGGGCTCAGCTACATGCGATACAGCATCAGCAACACCGCCGAATATGGCGACTACACCCGCGGCCCACGAATCATCACCGACGAAACCCGTGCGGAGATGAAAAAGATTCTCACCGAAATCCAAAACGGCGACTTCGCTCGCCAGTGGATCCTGGAAAACAAGGCCAACGCACCTTCGTTCAAAGCCACCCGCCGCCGCGAACGAAACCAGCCGATCGAACAAGTCGGCAAAAAGCTCCGCCGAATGATGAGCTGGATCGCTGAAAAAGAGGTCTGATCCCGTCGCGATTAACTGCGGGAAATCGGTGCCGAATCCCGATTGTTCTTGTCATCGGTTCGTAGTGGAATAAACCCAAAAGGTTCGATTTGACCTTACAGGCATGAATGACGCAGTTGCTCAAGATCACCAACGGGCAAGTGATCGCAATCGACGGCAAGACGCTGCGGCGAAGTTTGCATCACGCCCTTGGCAAAGCAACCATCCAGTGGGTCGGTGCCGGGACGACCGCGATTCGATGAACGCTCCGCCAAGTTGACGCGTCGCGACTTCGCCGGTGCGAAAACCCTCTTCAAAACGTCGCAAACTTACGAACACCGACACCGCACCCGATTTTAAAAACGCTGGCAACAGCAACGATACCGGCCGCCGCCAAACCGAAATGTGCATCGGGGACTGAATCGCCAATCGACCCCCGTCCCGTTACGGTCGCCGTGAAAACCCAGGTCGCCACCCCACCGGCGCGCTTTTTCAATTATTACCGGATGAATCGGGTCATACTTCGTACTCATGCCGGTCGAGCCGCACTTTAGCTGTTGACCAAACGTTCAACCAGCATTAATTAATCGTTCCTCGACTGAAATTTCTCGATGAAAATCGCAACCTGGAACGTCAACAGCGGTTCGATCTCTGACCGCCTACTTGAACTGCGCACCATCTATGATGCCGACGTAATTGCGATGCAAGAGACGGCAGAACCGCTCCCAGGCCAAACAACTTGTTTGTGGTCTGGCGACATCAAACACAAAGGGGTTTCTCTGTCATCTACTGTACATTGCGAACTAGCTTCAATCGCTGGCGAGTCCTCCCCTTCAATCGCGGCTCGAATTTCAGAATCGGAACTCGGGGCGTTTAATATTCTTTCTTTGTGGGCCAAACCTACGCCTTCGTATTTCGCTGATCTAATGCGTACGATCGACCTGCACAAATCATTCATCCGAGAGCGACCAACTATCGTTCTTGGCGATTTCAACATGAGCGTTCGAATTCAATCCAAGGGCAAAGACTTCTATTTGCTTAACGCTAGGCTCAATCGAGATTTTGACGTTTATTCCGCGTATCATGAATACACGAACGAACGATTCGGTATGGAGACGATGACCACTCTCTAGGCGAGCGGCAATAAAAAAACTACCCAAACTGCTATTTGAGGAAATTGGCAGGGGAGTCAAAATGCACGCGATCCGAGGTGTGGTTTTGAATTTGTGGAGAGTTAAGTCATGGATGATGTTCCAGATTCGTTGATTGTCAGCGCCGCTAAGCGTCTATTCGGTAGCGAACGGAGGTCTTACATGGCCGAAGTGACGCTCCAAATCTGTCAGGGAAGGCCTCGGATTGCAGAACGACGATTTT
>Ga0105045_10000336_pt1 | contig 32593 bp, 27 predicted proteins | sample MAT02_FD_78089 | JGI IMG/M metagenome (GOLD analysis project Ga0105045, IMG submission 78089) | Freshwater microbial communities from Lake Fryxell liftoff mats and glacier meltwater in Antarctica - MAT-02 (megahit assembly) | ecosystem: Environmental > Aquatic > Freshwater > Ice > Liftoff... | reverse complement strand
ATAAAAGCATAAATTCATCCAACCTAATGGGCATCTTTTGATCAATCGTTTCTCATTGATAGTTAAGACTATCAACTTCGAAACGATTGTCAAAATCAGCCTCATTATCTTGCATGAGTTTATCCTTTTATTTCTTGGGTTTGGTATAAGATACAGCGAGCAGTCATACAAATGACTGCTCGAATGAATGGATTAAAAAGGAAAAGAAGACTCTTCTCGTTGTTTATGCCTGCGATTTAGAAAATTTGTCGGTCCTTCCTTTGTCTCGACTTCATTATCATTAACATCAATTAAATCTTTTAAGTTTTGACCCTCAGTTAAGGAGCCAGAAACGGGATGCTCTTGTAAATAAGTTTTTAACTGTTGTTTACGATGTTCTGGATAAGGGTGACTTAAAAGCATTTCGGGTTGTTCACCACGTGGAGCTGTCTTTTCTAAAATATCTAATACTTCAATCATGGCTTTAGGGTTATAACCTGCTTCCACCATCAGTTTAATTCCCCATAAATCTGCTTCTAATTCGTCTTTACGGCTATAATGTAGCTGCGTGACTTGATTAATAATATTTGCTATAGCCATACCCATGTAACCTTGTTGACTTTGTGAGTCACTAGTGCCTACACCTGTAGCCATGACAAAAATTCTACCTAGTTCACCTTTAGTCATTTGTTGAGCTGAATGCCTTTGAATCACGTGACCAATTTCATGCGAGAGTACACCTGCCAATTGTGCTTCAGTTTGAAGATGATTCAAAAGACCTAATGTAATAAAAACTTGACCACCTGGTAGAGCAAAAGCATTAATTGTTTTAGGGTCAGCTAAGAGGTGAAATTGAAATTTCCATGGACCTTTGCGCGCTTGTGTCTGAGAAATGATTTTTTGACCTATCCTCTGCACAAGTTGTGCTTTTGGATTAGAAGAGGGGACTTCACCGCCCATCTGAGCTGCCATTTCCGGTGCCGCTTGTAAGCCTAGTTTGATTTCCTGCTCAGGACTAATACTAATATGCTGTTTTTCACCGGTAATAGGATTTTGTTCTGTTTGAGTCCAATACATGAAAAGTCCAAAAGCCACCATCATTAAAGCAATCACTATAGGAGAAAAACCTCTTCCTCCTTGCCCTCTATCTTCTCCTGGGTTGAATAATCCCATCTGCTCTCTCCTTTATTTTGCGTTAATTTTATGAAATAACAGAATTTAAATTATTATTCGATACGAAAAGATCTTTTGATTAATTGAACTATTAATGGAAGTATGCTAGAAACTTAGTAAATTTTTATTTTTAAAAAGGGCAACCATGTTCAAAATTTTAATGTTCAGCTTTACGATTGCAATCGCTTTTCTAAACGCAGAAGAGTCTGCACCTCTAACCTCTTCACCTCAAACTCAAGTAGTTAAAGAGTTATGTTCATGTGGGTGTGGATGTGAATCTCCATGCAATTGTGGATGCGTCAAAGGGGCAACTTGTCAATGTCATACCTCTGATAAAAAAAAATAACGGTAACAGGTAAGATAAAGTAGTAAAAAAATCAAAATCTTTCTTGATAAAAATCGTGTCAATTTGCTATGCGTAGAGTCTTTTTTGTATTTAGATATTGAATAATTTAGCAAATTTTTATTTGCGCTGAAGAGAGAAATATATATATGTTGATTAATGCAAAAACACTCTTGTTGTGTTTAGGGGGCTTCTTAAGCTCCACTTTTTTTGGAAATTTATTTGCACAGGAAGAATGTGCTCCCTGTGAAATAACGGCGGACTGTTCAACCAACATTGTCGACGAAGCTGATTTATACCGAGTCACCCATCCTGATGTCTATAGAGATAACTGCTGGTATGGCTCTGAACCGGAAACAGATTCTGAATATGCACGAAATCATGGGATGTGGGGGATTTATCTGCCTGAGGGTCCACCATTATTTAGACCTCTAATGGCCGATCCCCGTCAATTAGCTTATTCAGTAGGTTGGAGATTTAATGACCGCGTTATTGAAAGAAATGTTATCGATGTCTCTTTTTATAATCGATTCGCTTTTTTTCGTTGGTGTAATCTTTGGAAATGGAAGGGGGATTTGCAACTCGAAATTGAAGGGGGCGTTTGGGCGATATTTGATCCCTTGCATGACTCATCTCCTTTAGTTGATGCGGATTATTATGTAGGTTTTCCTCTTTCATATGCATTTGACAATTGGGTTATCCGTTTAAGAGGGTATCATATTTCTACACATATCGGAGATGAATATTTACTCAATCATCCTCACTTTCATCGAAAAAATCCAAGTATTGAAGCTTTTGACTTATTTGTATCCAATCAATTTACAAAAGATATTCGTTTGTATGGGGGAATCGGATACAATGCTTGCCAAGATGATTCGTTTAGAACAGGAAAAGTCTACTTACAAGCAGGCTTGGAATTACGATTTTTTGAATTAGGGTATAACGATTACTGTAATCGCCTTTATGGAGTGCCCATTTTTGGTATGAACTTTTTCTATCAATCCCATTTCAAACACCACATTAACCAAACATACGTGTTGGGTTATGAATGGGGAAAATTTTCAGGTTTACGGCATAAGTTGCGCGTATTCTTAGAATATCATGATGGCTACTCGGTTGATGGGCAATTTTCTAAGCAACCTACGCATTATTTTAGTATAAGAACGTTATACGGTTACTAAAATCATGTCAACACTTGCGCCTAAAGATAAAATGGCAGTAAATTCAAGCCAACAGGATAAGCCCTTGCAAGAAAAGGATTTTATTCAAGAAAATCGGATTTTTTCGGGTTTTCCTGTTTGGCTAATCATTTTTATATTATCTCTGTTTATCTTTTCCTTAACAGGGACATATAACTGGTATTTAGGTCAAATGGATAAGAAAAAGTCTACAGAGCCTTTTTTGGAAGTGACTAATCGTCAATTTTCTATATTTTTATGGCAATTTCCCAATTTTTTGAGAATTAATTCAGCTAGCAAAACAGGATATCTACCGGGCTTTGAAGCAAATGAAGAAGGACTGAAGTTAAGTTCAGCAGAAGAAGATGTTATCGCACCTCCTGATCTGATTTTTCTTTATCAAACTTGGAAACGCTTACTCGCATCTGAGTATATTCCACGGCCTATCTCTCCAGATTTATTTGATGAATTTCTTAATCAAGTAGAAGCTTGGTTACCGGCTGCTTGGGAAGAGGCTCCCGAGCCTTATAAAAAAATGATACAGAGTCAAGCGTATCAAAATTTAAAAGATTTACAGGTGCTAAGCGAAGCAGAACTTCCATTAATAGTTAGACAGTCTTTCCAAGGTTGGAAAAACTATTTTAAAGAGGGGCCGCAAATTAATGCTCTTAATCCTTCTGCAAATGAAGTCAAAATATTTTTAAAAAAATATCCCACTTTTTCCCGAAGTTATTGGCGAAATATTTCTCAAACTGCAAAACATCAAATCGCAGGCGAAACCTATCTTATAGATCTTTTGTCGACAAGTGAAAATCCCCATTCTTTTTTACCTAAAGATCAACTTTCTTCTTTTTTAAGAGTTGCCCTTTATAATTATCAACAATCTCATTTGAATAATTGAACATAAATATTTGAATAGGTTTTTTAAATAAAAATTTTTGAAAAAAAATATGAATTTTTTACCGACTAAAAGTGAAAGTTAATTTACTTTTCCATGATTCTTATTAAGCCATCAACTTTAAATTTCAAAAGGCGCAGCAACACCTATTAGCGGAGCAGAAACATAAGCAGCAATGCGTTCCCAGCCATAAAGTGCATTACGCTCTGTCACTTTTAATTCTTTTTGTAATTTTGTGAATACATATGAGCAAAGACTATCCCAGTCATCATTGTTTTCAACAAACATAGGGCATTGCCGACTTTCTAAATCAACAACTAAATTAGAAAATTGTTTGTTTTCTTGAGCTGTTTTTAGTGCTTCATTACAAACGCTTTGAAATAACCATAGTCTACCAAACAGACCATCTGATGGCTCAGTTACGCCTTCAATTTTTTGGTTCAAATCATAAGCTTTTAAGGCAGCGTCATTATAGGTTAGTTGTCGATAATAGTGGTTTGTTGCATATAGAGTACTTCTTACGCTACTAGCTATTCTACTGCTATAAGCTTGACATGTAACATTAAAACGCTCTCTAACTTGCATACTTACTCCTTTGTATTTGAGAAAATAATAATAAGATAACTGTAATCAATTAAATATAATAATTCTACTAAATAATATTTAGTGATTAAAAATAAAGTAAAAAATTTTTTGTTTAATTTTTTATGTATTCAGATCTTTACTGCCTAAATATTTTCTTTAGAAGAAGAAAGGCCGTCTATTTTTCAGTTGTATGCCCAATTTTCATTTGTTAATCGAAAAAAAAGAAGCCCTCTTCATATATAGGACCGCTTTTTCCAATGAGCAACTTTCCTTCAAAATAATCTCGATAAATTTTGAGACCCTGTTGCGCATTTTGTATGCAATAAAAGCAATTGCTGAGCCACTCTGAACCAACGATTGTTCCATTTTTTAAATTGCATTTAAAACGGCTGGTAATTTTTTCACGCCAATAGTCAACCTCGCCAAATAACAAAATAGGGGTTGCACCAGCTGCACCTACTTTGCGCCGGACCTCTTCTAATGTATATTCAAAATCTGTCCCAATGCCTCCCATTAGAAAAATCGGAAAATCTAAATCGAACTCCGCTTGCCTTTCTACAAGTTTATCAATGCGATAAGTCATTTTGGCGTCAATATAAGGATTCTGCAGTTGCTCATTTACAATAGCTGCATCTTTTTGCCGAAAATCTACAATATTAGCACATGATAAAATGTTAAGCTGTTTGGCAACACGATTGCCGATCTCCATTACTCCAGGACCTCCCCCCGTCAATAAAGCTAAAGGAGTTTTTTTGTTCAATAAAGGATGGTTGAGTTCATTTCGCATATCTAACATGCCTTGCATCAACGCATGCAGTTCTTGTTCAAAGTTTCCAGCCACAAGATTGGATCCATAAATTCCAAAAACAGTGGATTTTAAAAAAATTTCAGTTTGACTCAAAGGTACAAAAAGACCCGAATCTCGATCAGTTTTTTGCAAATATTGTAGAATTTGTTGGCTTGTCTCATCAACCCAATAAACAGGAATGGCAAATTTTTCCAAATCATGGAGTAAAGCGCGATCTTCTGCTGAAAAGAAATTACGATGTGAAAGAGAAGGATACTGAAAATAAATGCCCTTTAGACAACGTTGGACTTGATCACTTAAAAGCATTCTTTTCATCAAAGGAGAAGGAAAATAACGCGTGAGCAAAATTCCTTCACTTGTAATCACTCCGCTATCAATCGCTTTTAAAAAGGGGTAAGAAGGTTGTTGTTCAATGTAGCGTTCTACCATTAAAGCTTGGCGTGTTCCATGAAATGCTCCAGGAAATTCATGTAAACGCGTTTCACGAGTAATCCAATCTTCTTTTTTTAAATTTAACAATTGCTCGCCTTTAACCACAAAAACTGAGGCGCGATTTTCTAGGGGAAGGGGGGCCGTATCAAAAGCTTCAAAAAGGGTTTTAGAATTCTCTAAAGAGGTTTGTAATTGATCGCGATCTGAAAAGAAAACATATTCACGATAAGGCTCTAAAGTAAAAAATTCTAAAGGAATATCGCTAATTTCTCTTTTACTTTGTCCAAACAATTCGTAAATATCACCCGAAGCCTGCGTGTCAGGTTGTAAAACCGAGGCGCTAGTATGATGATAGCCGGGAGCCAGTAAATCATCGACGACACGTGCAAAGACAGTACGAATATGTAGAGGTAGGGTGCGTACAAGCAGAATTTCTTCTTCACTCACATTGTGTGGCATGAGAGGTTTCCATTCCTGATGCAAACGCAACAAGTTTCTCATTGGATTGCCGTGTATAAGAGCTTTAGCAATAGTAGGCAAAAATCCATAAATGGATTGATCGTAAAGCACACGGCCATTTTGAAGAGTTAAATAAGCAATAGCGCGTCCATCGACTTTATCTAAAATGAGATCATTGCTGCCGTGAAGTCCACCTAAGGCTAATAGCGGCTTACCCCATCGGTCTGAGCGTCCAAACATGCGAGAAATGTAATTGGGATCTCGAACTTTACGTCGGTCGTCAGCAGCGAATAGCTTACCAATGCATGCACCGACTTGAATAAGTTTTAAAAGTTCAATAGCGATAGGGCCAATAGCATGTAATTCCACTTGAACTTGCGCACAGAGGTTTTTTCTGTCAAGCTCATGAGACGTATTGATACCGTTTAAACCTAATTGTGCAAGAGTACTTTTAATATTGAACATGATTAAACTTGGATCAATCTCAAAGCCTACAAATTTGGGTGAAATGTTTTGAATAAAAACGGTTGCACTCGCTTTTTTGTCGGAAAGATGAACAATATTAGTGATGGCTCCATCTTCGGTGGCTAAATCATAATGTACAAAGTTTAAGATCTCATTCATAAGTGTTCCTTTTTCTATAGCTTTTAGGAGGTAAAGTGTTAATTTTTAAAAACTTGCTTATCAGTAATTTTTCTATTTGAAAGTCATTAAAAGCTTGAGGAAATTTGTTTTCAATTAGCTATAATTTCCAAAATACCCAAATTATAAATTAATCTTTTCTAAAAGATAATTTCTGTTATAATCGAGTTTTTTCCAACTATTTTTTTGCCTTAACGGATTGTTTTATTATGGAAGCTAAATTGAGTGAGGTAACTTCTTCAAAAAATCCATTGAGTTGTGGCACACATGATGGAACTTTTCACGCGGATGAGGTAACAGCATGCGCACTTCTTTGTTTATTTGGACTGATTGAGGCCCACAAGATTGTACGTACACGCGATCCTCAGTTTTTAGCTATTTGTGAATATGTTTGTGATGTGGGGGGGATTTATGACCCTGCCTTAAAACTATTTGATCATCATCAGGCAGACTATGAGGGGACATTCAGTAGTGCTGGTATGATATTGAAATATTTGTTGTCTCGCCAATTCATCACTGAAAATGAATACGAGCATTTCAATCAGATGCTCATTATGGGAGTAGACGCCCATGACAATGGGCGAGATCCTTTGATTCCGGGTTATTGCTCTTTTTCCCATGTGATTTCCAATTATACGCCGATTCACTACGATTGCACTCCTGAAGAGCAAAATGAAGCTTTTCAACTTGCCTTAGATTTTACCTTGCAACATCTTAGACGCTTAAAAGCTCGTTTAGAATATACAAAGTCTTGTAAAAATATCGTTAGTCAATGCATGCGAGAAATGGATGAAAGTAAAAAGTGTTTGATTTTTGAGCAAAATATGCCTTGGCTTGAGCCATTTTTTGATCTGGATGGTGAAGAACATGAGGCTTTATTTGTGATCATGCCTTCTGGACAACATTGGAAGTTGCGAGGAATCCCTCCGTCCTATGAAGATCGCATGAAAGTGCGTGTACCCTTACCGAAAGAATGGGCGGGGTTATTGGAAGAGGATTTGAAAAAAGTTTCGCATATCGATGGAGCCGTCTTTTGTCATAAAGGCCGTTTTATATCTGTATGGGAAACAAAAGAAGATGCCCTAAAAGCTTTGGAGTATACACTCAATCAGAATACAAGCGATGATGCGAGGACAAAGGAATGACGACAATATTTGCTAAAATTATTAAAGGGGAACTTCCATCGGAAAAAGTTTTTGAAAATGAGCATTTTATAGTGATCAAAGACTTGTACCCGGTTGCACCGGTTCATTTATTGATTATCCCCAAAAAAGAAATTCCTGATCTGCAATCTATCGCACAAGAAGATCTAAATTTAATAAAAGAAGTGGTGCAAATTGCACAACAGCTTGCAGTTGAATTTGATATTGTGGATGGGTATCGTTTATTGACTAACAATGGATCTGAAGCAGGCCAAACAATTTTTCATTTGCATTTTCATTTAATAGGTGGCAGAGAACTCAATTGTTTAGCCTAGATTAAATTTGGAGTGCGTAAGCCATGCTTACGCTTTTTGTGTGGCTCCAAACGTCTTTTCCAAACGACTATCTGCGTAACAAAACCTTTTTATTGGAGACTCAATATTTCAGAAAAAAGCGAAAGCAGGGCTTTCGCATTCCAAAGTAGCTTAATTAGTCAAAAAAAAATTTAAGTCAAAATTTTTGGGCGCTACACTATATGGCAGCGCCTAGATACATGTAAAATAAAATTAGTTTGAAAGATTATTTTGTTCTTCTAAATAGTCAGTGATAATCTGCAGGTTTTTAAAATCATATTCTTTTACTAATGAGTCTATAGGCTTAATAGCTACACATGTAGTAGCTTGCTTTAAAGGCTCATTACCTAATACAGGTATAAAATATTTAAACATTTGGTGTTGAGCTATAATTGGATGTAATTTTTCCATAGCAAACTTAAAAACAGATGAAGTTCTAGCATCAATAGTTGATAATAAGTGATTACCTATAGCACAATTGGCTTCTAAAGTAACTTTATATTTTAGTATACCTTCCTCTGTATGCATACTAGGTGCTTCTGCAGTCATATATGTATTTTGAATAAGGTTTCCTGTTTGAACATATACTTCTCCCATCACATTTGATAAATCTGTATAAAAGGTATCTAAAGTGTAGGTAAAATCATTTGAATGTCTTGTTTGAATAGTATTAGTCATTGTATTTTTCCTTGTTAATTATTTTAAATTTATTTCTTTTTTTAGAAATAAATGAGTATTTGAAGTAAATTATACATTTTTTTCATTTTATTTATAAATGATAATATTTTTTTAAATTATTTATTATGTAATAAATTTATTATTTAAATTTTGGATTGTCTTAAAAATAATTATTTAGAGAAAAAAAATGCTCAAAAAATTGCAAATCTTACTTAATTTTTAAGATTTTATTCTTTATGATTTTGCTTTTATAAATTGCAAACTTTACTAGAATTTGTTTGAGGAAAATATCATGCCCACTTTCACACTTTCTAAATCTCAAGTAGGCCTTCTTATTGTAGATATTCAAGAAAAAGTTTTTGCACCAGTGGATCATAGTGCTGAATTTCTAGCTGCTGCTATTAAACTGATCAAAGGCTTTCAGATTTTTCAAACGCCGATTTTAATTTCGGAGCAATATCCTCAAGGATTAGGTGAAACGATTTGGCCGATCAAAAATTTATTAGGGTCTGCTTATCAACCCTGGGTTAAAACGGCTTTTTCCTGCTTAGACGATTCAGCTTTTGCTCGTCACCTACTTGCTTTACCCGTGCAGCAATGGATTGTCATTGGACTAGAGGCGCATATTTGCATTTTGCAAACGGCTAAAAGTTTATTACAAAAAGGAAAGGATGTAGTCGTCTTAAATGATGCCATTTCCTCTCAATCCATTTTTGATTTTTCAACAGCCATTGCTGAAATGCGTGATGAAGGGATTCGTATTAGTTCGGTAGAAACAGTGTTATTTGAATTAATGAAAGATGCACGGGCTCCTGAATTCAAGGCAATTAGCCAATTGATCAAATCATCTTGTCAAGTTACATCATGCTAAAACGACTTTTTTTTATAGGATTTTGTTGTTTTAACTTACAAAACACTATTTATGCACAAGGCTCATTGTCTTTTGAAAGCAACGCCGATCAATCTACAGAAATTGAACGTTTAGCTAGTCGTATTCACGCCCATTTTACTTTATACGATTATAGTTCAGCCTATCAAGAAGCTTTGCATGCCATTCATAGATTTCCTCAATCCGAGATCTTACAAGCTTATTACATTCGCACTCTAGCTTTTTTAGGTAAAGAAAGAGAGATGATTACTGCTTGGGATAACTATTCAAAGCAATTTCCTGCTGAAATATTAAACCGACAAGTCATTGAAGCCATGGCATGGGGCATATTACACAAAGCTGCAGATTCTTCTTCTCTTATTATGCGACAAATGTCTTTATTAGCGGCCTTATTTAGTCAAGATATTAAAGGAATTCACATTTTACATCGTGGATTAGAAGATCCTAATTATGCGATTCGGGCTTCTGCAGTTGAGCTAGCAGGGCGGTTGCCCGATGCAAAACTTTCAAGGCGTGTACAACAACTTTTCAAAGAAGAAAAAAATTGGGCTGTGCGTCAAAAAATTATATCTGCAATTGGTTCAATGAAAATTCATGCTTTTATGCCTCAACTAAAAGCAATTGTTGCATCTAATGAAAGTTTGGCAGAAGAACGCGTATTGGCGATCAAAGCCATTTTAGACTTGCTTGATAGTCTGGAACGAGAAGAAGTCCTGCATCTGGTACAAAGCAATCGGGCAGGACTACGTCTTTTAGCCTGCAAAGCCATTATCTTTTTTCAATCTGCACGAGATTTGGATCAACTTTTTATACTCAGTCAAGATTACAATGCAGACGTGCGTTTAGCTGCTTTACAAGCGATTGGTTTATTACGACCTGAAAATGAAAAACAAAAAATTATTGATCTTGCCCGTCAGGCGATTCAAGATCGTAATCATCAAGTTGTTGTTGCGGCTGCCTGGCTTTTAACTTTGTATTCTACTGAAGAAGGTCATGCGCAGTTTGTAAAACTTTTAAACGACACGCACAGAGAACGGTGTATTTCTGCAGCAATTGGTTTGAAAGCCACAGGTCAATATGGAATTGCTGTTTCATGGCAGTTTTTTAAAGCACATCCCGATGCTTTTGTTAGGTTAAATCTGGCTCTTCATTTAGCAGGTCATCTTCCTGAAAACCAAGAGATATGCCAGGCAATTGAGAAGGTCTTAAAAGAAGAAAAGACTAAGTGGTGCCCTATAGAATCCGGACTATTTGAAGGAATAGCCACCAAACAGATTTTTAAAAAGGTAGATTGTGAAGAAACTCCTGAGATGCAAGATCAACTCATTCGATTAGAAGTTTTAAATGTTCTAGCTATTTTAAAATCTGTCAATGCACAAGAAGCAATTAAACAATTTTTGACGGAAAAATCGTGGGGAATTTCTGGCACAGCAGCGATTCTTTTATTAGCAGATGGTGATGAGTTAGCCATAGAACTGGTACAAAACCTTCTCAATGATTCGCATGCAAAAGTACGTCTTCAAGCGGCTTTAGTTTTATCTTTATGGAGCCAAGAAGAGAGTGCCATTCGAATTTTAGAACAAAGCTATGTAACTGGAACACAAGATCAAAAATGCCGAATTCTCGAAGCAATTGCGAGAATTGGCTCTATTAAATCCGTTCCTTTTTTTCTCCAAGTCTTGCATGAGCCCTCGCAAACATTGCGATTAATTGCAGCTTTAGGAATTATTCAGTGTTTAAATCATTAAATTACATTTAAATAGTTAGAGTTAAGAATAAATTATGAATATACAAAAAAAAATCGTTGAGATTCAAAATGAACTGACTTTGCGTGAGATTGATGGGTGGTTGCTTTATGATTTTAAGCATAACAATCCTTTGGCTCATAAAGTTTTAGAGATTCCGCAAAATCAATTGATTAGTCGACGTTTTCTTTACTGGATACCTAAACAAGGCGAACCTATTAAAATTGTTGCAGCCATCGAGACAAATGTCTTAGATCATTTACCGGGTGTGAAGTGGGAATATCAAAGTTGGCAAGAACTTGAAAAGTTTTTATTCACGATCAGTTTTGAAAATCGTAAAATAGCTATGGAATATTCACCTTATAATGCGCTGCCTGTCGTGTCGAAAGTAGATGCTGGAACTGTCGATTTAATTAGAAAAAGTGGAGCAGAAGTTGTGAGTTCTGCCAACTTACTACAGAAATATACAAGCGTCTGGACAAAACAACAATTAGCTTCTCACCTCTATGCCGCAGATGTTTTAGATGAAGTGGTGGCATTAACATGGAAATATATAGAACTCTCTTTGCTAGAAAACCAAACGATTACAGAATATACAGTACAGCAATTTATGCTTTGTCAGATGGAAGATCGGGGGTGCACGACTTATCAACCTCCCCTCTGTGCTGTAAATGCAAATAGTGCTAACCCCCATTATACTCCTCAAAAAGAAAAATGCGTAAATATCAGCAAAGGCGATTTTATCCTTTTAGATTTGTGGTGCAAAAAAAGAGAGCCGGAATCCGTCTATGCAGATATTACACGTGTGGGAGTAGCTGCCAATATGCCAACTGAACGTCAACAACAAATTTTTTCTTTGGTCAAATTGGCGCGAGATAAGGCCACAGAATTTATACAAATGCGCTACCAACAACAACTACCTATACAAGCATGGGAAGTTGATCAAGTCTGTCGCAATATCATTTCTGAAGCAGGATTTGGCGATCAATTTCTACATCGAACAGGCCATAATATTGGAGAAGAGCTCCATGGAGAAGGGGCAAACTTAGATAACTTTGAAACACATGATTATCGGTTGTTAATTCCTGGTACGTGTTTTTCTGTTGAACCCGGTATTTATTTGAAAGGGGAATTTGGGGTGCGTATGGAATATGATATTTATTTAGAACCTTCTCACATTAAAATAACTGGGGGTATTCAAGAGGGTTTAGTTTGTCTGAGTGTTTAAATTTATAAGATAAAACTTTGCGCATATTTTATAATCAACTATAATTTGCTCATTAATTTTTATACGGAGATAATGGGTGGAAGTTAAACAGAATCAAGTTGTTAGCAAGGGAAGTATTTTATCTGCGATTTTTTTAGTTGCAGGTACTTGTATTGGTGGAGGAATGCTCGCATTGCCTGTAGCCACAGGAATTAGCGGATTTTTTCCATCTTCATTGATGATGACGCTATGTTGGCTTGCCATGACTTTTTCTGCACTTTTTCTTTTAGAAGTCAATCTTTGGCTGAAAGAGGGCGCACACATTATTACAATGGCATCAACGTTATTAGGCCCTTTGGGAAAAGGGATTGCATGGATAATTTTCTTATATATCTCTTATGCATCATTGATAGCTTACACCGCGGCGGGCGGATCTTTAATGGTCTTTGGCAGTGCAAGTTTATTCGACTGGCCTATTTCAAAAGAAATGGGTTGCATGCTTTTTATACTGATATTCGGAAGTGTGATCTATCTGGGTAGCTATGTTGTCGGACGCGTCAATTCAATTTTATTCATTGCTTTAATTGTTGCGTATTTAGCTTTAATGGGAACGGGATTGGGAGAGGTTAAATCAGATTTTCTTCTTCATCAAAACTGGTCCACAGCTTATTTAGCTATTCCTTTGCTTCTGACAACCTTTAGTTTTCAAACAATGCTGCCTAGTTTGACACCTTATCTCCATCGCAATATTAAAGCCTTACGCTGGGCAATTGTTGGGGGAACGACTTTAACATTTATTGTTTATTTAATCTGGCAAGCATTAGTGCTTGGTATTGTTCCCGTGGAAGGACCTAATAGCCTGATAGATGCTTTAGCTATGGGAGAACCTGTAACTCAATTTTTGAGACAACATGTAAACAGTTTATGGGTATCCGCTATTGCTGAATATTTTGCCTTTTTTGCATTAGTGACTTCTTTTTTAGGAATTGCTTTAGGCCTTTTTGATTTTTTATCTGATGGTTTAAAGATTAAGAAAAAAGGGATGGGAAATGTACTCTTGACAATTTTAATTATTATCCCTGTTTACATTTTTTCTGCTTATTTTGAGCGTATTTTTTTAGTTGCATTAGAAACAACAGGTGGTTTTGGAGATTCGATTTTAAATGGAATTTTTCCTGTTTTGATGGTTTGGATCGGTCGCTATCATCTGAAATTTCCAAGCGAATACCGCGTGTTTGGCGGACGTCCTTTGTTAATTATTGTTTTAGCTTTTTTTGCTCTTTCACTCTTGCTTGAAACTTTGATTAGCACAGGCTGGATTTGCTCGATTTTAGATTCATGTGAGGCATTTAGGCAAGGGTCGATAAAAGGGGATTTACCTTAAAAAAATTACGTCAATATCTATTTATAGTGACAGAAGGAATAAGAAATGGGAATTAGTCAATTTTTTAAAGTTTTAGGATTAGCTTGTCGCTCGTTTGTTACAGCTTTTAAAAAACCAACAGAAGCACAACTTTTTATTGAAGAAAAACCAGAAAAACCAGCGCAAAGTCAAGAGGCGAGTCATCTAAAATTGCTTTACTATTTACAGCATTCTGGGCGCCTCATCGACTTTTTGAAAGAAGAGATCACTTCTTTTAGCGATGCTCAGGTTGGCGCAGCTGTGCGAAAAATACATCAAGATTGCGCTCAATCATTAGAAGAACTCGTTACGATTAGGCCTTTGCGGATGGAAAATGAGGGCGCAACCGTGCAGATTCATAAAGGGTATAATCCTGCAGAAATTAAAATTGTTGGAAATGTTAAAGGAGAAGGGCCCTTTACGGGAACTCTAGTGCATCGCGGTTGGAAGGCTCATAAACTTTCTTTACCTAAAAAAATGGGCGAAAACACAAATGATGTGATTTGTCCTGCTGAAGTTGAAATTAAATAAATGAGTACACACATGTCCCATGCTTCTTATATTATTGGTATAGATTTAGGAACCACAAATTCAACCGTTGCTTTTACGACTTTAGAAAAGTCGGAAAATAACAAAAAAACTATCGATCAAGTTGCAATTAGCCAAATTACAAAAGCCGGTTTGCAAGAAACAAATTTATCTTTACCCTCTTTTATTTATCATCCCTTACCTGAAGAGCAAACTGCGCAAGTTGCAGCACTGAGTTGGGACGAAAAACGTGCTTTTTGTATTGGCTTATTTGCTAAGCAGCGAGGAGCTGAACTACCTGCGCGCGTGATTGCTTCAGCAAAATCCTGGCTGTGTCACACTGGCGTGGATAGACGCGCAAAATTACTTCCCCTAGAATCTGAAGAAGCAGAAATTAAAACAAGTCCTCTAGATGCCTGCGCAGAAATTTTGCGGCATATTCGCGAGTCTTGGGATGCTTCAATGAGTGAAACGCCTTTTCAACAGCAACAAATTTTAATTACTGTGCCTGCTTCTTTTGATCCCAGTGCACGTCAATTAGTTCAGGAAGCCGCAGAAAAGGCAAATTATCCGGAAATTGTTTTATTAGAGGAACCACAAGCGGCCTTTTATGCCTGGCTACACTCACACATTGATACATGGCGCGAGCAGTTGAAAGTTGGCGACACTATTTTGGTCATTGATATCGGGGGTGGAACAACAGACTTTAGTTTAATCACTGTTGAAGAAGAAGAGGGGAATCTTTTATTGAAGCGCAAAGCTGTAGGATCTCACTTGTTATTGGGTGGAGATAATATAGATTTAGCTTTAGCTTATTACGCTAAAAACAAGTTAGAAGAAGCAGGACACGAGATTGATCATTGGCAAATGCAAACGCTGATCCATCAATGTCGCCAAGCTAAAGAAGTCCTCTTAGGAGAAAAACCACCAAAGCAAGTGGATGTCACTGTGCTCGGACGCGGAAGTCGTTTAATTGGAAATACACTGACAGCCTCTATTACAAAAGAAGAAATACAAAAAATTGTGATTGATGGTTTTGTGCCCTTGGTTACACCTGAAGAGAGATCTCCAGTAGAAAAAATAGTGGGCATTCAGCAAATTGGTCTACCTTTTGTAAAAGATCCGCGCATCTCCTGTCAACTAGCAAAATTTTTATCTATGACAGGCGAAAACGAAACAAATTCAATGAGTCAATTTATTTTGCCAACAGCCGTGCTTTTTAATGGAGGAACACTTAAATCTGTTGTCTTGAGAAATCAACTGCTTAAATTGCTCAATCAGTGGGCTAAACAACTTAAGCAACCGGAAGTCAAAGAGCTTGAAGGCGCAGATTATGACTACGCAGTGAGCCGCGGGGCCGCTTATTATGGTTTGGCGCGTACAGGACAAGCAGTTAGAATTCGTGGAGGGGTGAGCCGCAGTTATTTTGTTGGTATTGAAGAAGCCATGCCTGCTGTTCCAGGAGTCAGTCCACCCTTGAAAGCGATTTGCATTGTTCCTTTTGGCATGGAAGAAGGGGAAGAACGGGAATTATCGGATCAAGAATTTGCTTTAGTACTAGGTGAATTAGCTACCTTTCGCTTTTTTAGTCATGCAACTGCTAAACTGGCTGATGGAACAGAACCTGTAGCAGGGACAGTAGTTAGAAATTGGAAAAAAGAACTCACAGAGTTACATCCTATTGAAACTTTATTGGCAAAAGACGATGCTTCAGGTAAGACAGCCAAAATTAAATTGAAGTCTCGTGTAACGGAGTTAGGGGTGCTAGAGCTTTGGTGTGTGGGAGAAAATGATAAAAAATGGAAGCTTGAGTTTGATATTCGTCAGGATAAATAATTAAAGAGGGTGCTATGCCAGAATTGCCGGAAGTTGAAACTATTGTTCAAGAACTTTGTTCAGCAGAGTTAATTGGTAAACATATCGATAAAGCTGTCGTCTATTGGCATCGCTCGATTGCAATCCCTTCATGTGAAGAATTTCCTGATCAAATTAGCGGGCAGACAATCCAACAAATTCAAAGGAGGGGCAAATTTATTGTTCTGACTTTAACTAAGGACACCTTGTTGATACATTTGCGCATGACAGGCAAAATTTTAATCTCGAACAATTCACAAGAACCCATACATAAGCATGAAAGAGTGCGCCTTTACCTCAATGATGGGCGCATTTTACGTTACGAAGATCAACGTAAATTCGGTAAATGGTATCTGTTATTAGAGCCTCAAGAGACTTTAAAAAAATTAGGTGTGGAACCTCTATCAAAAGAATTTACATTAGAATTTTTGGAAAAAATCATTCAAAAACATAGTGTAAGTATCAAATCTTTTCTTTTAAATCAAAAATTTATTGCAGGCCTAGGCAATATCTATGTGGATGAAGCACTTTGGTTAGCTCAAGTCCATCCTTTGCGTAAAGCAAATAGTTTGAATCAATTGGAAAAGAAGGCATTGCATTTTGCCATCATTCAAGTTTTAAAAATTGGCATTGAGAATACGGGGACAAGTCTAGGTAAACACCGTGGTAATTACATGGGAACGACAGGTAGGCAGGGCAGTAATCAACATGCTTTAAATGTTTTTAGAAGAGATGGTGAGCCTTGTCCCCGTTGTCAGACAACTATTGCTAAAATCGTTGTCGCGCAAAGAGGCACACATTTATGTCCTTTTTGCCAAAAGTTGAGTTAATCAAAAGAGTGTAAACGATTATTGCTTTCAACAAGTAATCTTAACGCCTCTTGTTTCATTTGCAAGTGTAAGCTATATAAACCATTGGCTCGACTAGGCGTTAAACTCGTATTGATGCCTAATTCTTCAATAAAAGTCGGCGGGCATTTTAAAACGACTTCGGGGGATTCCCCACTATAAACTTGGATCAATAATGCGGCTAAGCCGGCAGAAATAAGGGCATCTGCTTCAGCTTCAAAATTTATTGTGTTATCATTCGCTGTTGCGCACAAATACATTTGACTTTGACAGCCTTTAACCATATTACTAGGTATTTTTTGCATACTAGTCAGTTTAGGTAGTTCACGGCCCATTTCAATAAGTTTTTCGTAACGCGCCTCTTCCGTTTCGCAAGTGAGCAGTAGTTCTTTCATTTTTTCTTGTTTTGCTAAACAGGATTCAAACATAGATTCATCCAAGGTAAAAATAAATAGTTAAGTTATTAAGCTCATTTAGAAGAAAGAATAATCAAATAAAGCTCATTTAAAATTGAGCATAAAGTGTTTGTTTGTATATAATCAATAAAAATTTAAAAGAAATAAAATTTGAAAAAATGTTATTTTGTCCAAAAAAGCATGAAAAACATGAAATAGCTTTCTTTTTCTTGACATTAATTCAAAAACTGATAAGTTATTAGTCATTATTCGGGGAAGCCTATTCTTAATTTTTTAGGATGGTTTATCTTCGCAAATGGAAGGTTTTGACAATCAGATGGCAAAAGAAGATACAATAAAAATCGATGGAGTAGTTGAAGAACTGCTGCCAAACATGCATTTCCGTGTATCATTACAAAATGGGATGAAATTGATTGCTCATTTATGTGGAAAAATGCGGATGAAAAATATACGTGTTTTGGTTGGAGATGTCGTTACTGTAGAAATGTCACCTTACGATTTAAGTAAGGCACGAATTATTTTCAGACAGCGCTAAAAAATATTAAATAACAGTATTGATTTTTTTTGACGGACCCTCTAAACTGATTAAGTTTTACTCGAAAATCGTAAGCTTTGTAAAATCAGCTTGCCCAGATAGCTCAGTGGTAGAGCACTTGCATGGTAAGCAAAAGGTCGAAGGTTCAATTCCTTTTCTGGGCAGACGTAATATATATTAACAGTTTATCTATTTTACCGGAGTTATCGGAGGAAGAAAATGGCTAAAGAAACATTTCAGAGAAATAAACCACACGTTAACGTAGGAACAATTGGTCACGTTGACCATGGTAAAACTACATTAACAGCAGCGATCACTAAGACTCTTGCTGAAGTAGGCGGAGCAAAATTTAGAGATTATGCATCAATTGATAATACACCTGAAGAAAAAGCTCGTGGTATTACAATTAACTCAAGTCACGTTGAGTACGAAACGGAAAACCGTCACTACGCTCACGTAGACTGTCCTGGTCACGCGGATTATGTCAAAAACATGATTACGGGTGCTGCGCAGATGGATGGTGCAATTCTTGTTGTAGCTGCAACAGACGGTGCGATGCCTCAAACTCGCGAGCATATTTTGCTAGCGCGTCAAATGCAAGTTCCTGCGATTGTTGTATTTCTTAACAAAGTTGATATGCTTGATGAAAGCGATGCAGAATTACTTGACTTGGTTGAGATGGAATTACATGAACTTTTAGAATCTAAAGGTTACATGGATTCACCAATCATTCGTGGTTCGGCACTACGCGCTCTAGAAGGAGACCCAAAATACGTAGAAGCTATTAAGAAACTAATGGCAACTGTTGATGAAAGAATCCCAACTCCAGCACGTGAAGTTGACAAGCCGTTTCTAATGCCTGTAGAGGATGTATTCTCTATTTCAGGTCGTGGAACAGTAGCAACAGGTCGTGTTGAGCGTGGAATCGTTAAAATCAACGACAAGCTTCAATTAGTTGGTTTGGGCAATACAAGAGATACAGTTGCAACTGGTCTTGAAATGTTCAACAAGCTTTTAGATGAAGCGCGTGCAGGTGAAAACGTAGGTATTCTTTTAAGAGGTTTGACAAAAACTGATATTGAAAGAGGAATGTGTTTAGCTGCTCCAGGAACATGTACTCCACATACTGAATTTAAAGGTCCTGTATACGTATTGACAAAAGAAGAGGGTGGTCGTCATAAGCCGTTCTTTACTGGTTATCGTCCACAGCTTTACTTCCGTACAACAGACGTCACTGGTACAGTTGAGCTTCCAGAAGGTGTTGAAATGGTCATGCCGGGTGATAACGTTGAGATCTCTGTAAAATTGATCCAACCTATTGCGATGGAAAAAGGTATTCGCTTCGCTATTCGTGAAGGTGGCCGTACAATTGGTGCTGGTACAGTTTCTGAGATTATCAAGTAATTGTTAATTGATTAAAAAGGATAGGCTTGCCTATCCTTTTTTGCACATTAAATTTAAGTGCGTAGATTTTGAGTAACTAAATCTAACTACTGAGTTTAAATTTAAATTTGTTTTAGTTGTGTATGGGTGTGTAGCTCAGTTGGTAGAGCAACGGTCTCCAAAGCCGTCGGTCGGGGGTTCGAATCCCTCCGCACTCGATGTGAACTTTTATTGATAAAGAGGTTTAAAGTGGGTGCAGAAGCAAAGACTATGGATATAAAAAAGAATCAAATTGCGTCGACAGAGAGTTCCCTTAGCTCACATAAAGTTAAAGACTTTGTATCAGATATTAAAAGTGAAATTTATAAAGTTCATTGGACAAGTCGTGAAGAGCTGCTAGCATATACGAAAATCGTAATTATAGCAACGTTAACGTTTGGTATGGCAATATATTTTGTAGACATGATTATTCAAACAGTTTTGAACGGTTTGAGTTTCTTGATTCAAGCGATTATAGGCTAACTGACGAAGCTCAATACTTTTTTATTTGAGTTTGTAAATTCTAAATTAAAAAGTGTGAAATTGCTTGTATTTTGAATAGATAACTGTAGGTCATTCATGCATAAATGGTACGTAGTACAAGTTTTCTCTACACATGAGAAAAAAGTCAAAAAGGCCTTAGAAGAGCATCTTGAATTAAAAGGAATGACAGATTTTGTAGATCAAATTTTGCTTCCTACTGAAAACGTTTCAGAAGTCAAAAAAGGTCAGCAACATATTGTTGAAAAACGTCTATGGCCAGGATATTTATTGATTAAAATGAACCTGACAGATGAGTCTTGGCAATATGTTAAAAATACGAATGGTGTCATTGAGTTTTTGGGGGGTGAAAAACCTGTACCCTTAACTGATCGTGAAGTTCAAGATGTTCTAAAAGATTTAGAAGATAAAAAACAGAAAGTGACACAAAAACATAAGTTTGAAGTGGGCGATCCAGTAAAGATTGTCGATGGAGTTTTTGTAAACTTTATAGGCAGTGTGATCGAGGTCTTTCATGATAAGGGTCGTTTAAGCGTTATGGTATCAATTTTCGGACGTGAAACACGGGTTGATGATTTAGAATTTGCACAAGTTGAAGAAATCGCCGAGGAAATTGAAAGTACTTAATGATTAAAATTAAGGGAGATAAGAAAGTTTTTTTTTATTTTTCTGAAAAATCTGACAAAAAGTAATCAATCGCAAAAAAAGTTGTAGTTTTTTGTGAAGTAATCAGCTATACTCTCGTTGCTCTACCACTTTTAAGTGGTAGAACAGCTAGCTTTTATTGTAAGCAAAAATTTTTGATTTGCTTGAGGTTTAACCTTAAGCAAATAACAAAGATTAAAATTTAATTTGGTAGATCCTGAGGAAGCAGAGTTCTTGAATGCCTCTATCAATGTATGATGTTAGAAATCGGGTTTTATCTGTGTGATCTTAATAGGTCTAGTTTTGAATAATTTAACGAAAATTGACTAGCATAATATAGGGACAAGATGGCTAAACAAGTTGTAAAAATTATTAAGTTGCTGATACCTGCGGGTAAAGCAAATCCAGCGCCGCCAATTGGACCAGCGTTAGGGGGAGCGGGCGTGAATATCATGGCATTCTGTAAAGAATTCAATGCTAAAACGCAAGCGTTAGTGGGAATTAATTTACCGACAGTCATTACTGTTTATAAAGATAAATCGTTTACATTTATCACTAAACAGCCGCCAAATTCTGATCAAATTAAAAAGAAATTGGGAATTACTAAGGGGTCAGGTGTACCTCATAGTCAAAAAGTGGGTCAAATCACTCGTTCACAGGCGCGTGAGATTGCTAAAGAAAAAATGCAAGATATGAATACGACTGATTTAGAAAGAGCAACTGATATTATATTAGGTACAGCTCGTTCTATGGGCGTAGAATTAAAACCAGAGTAGAGAAAAAATTATGGGTCGTCAAAGTAAGAGAAATCGGGAGATAGCTCGCTCATTAGATGTTCTAAAGACATATAGTTTGCAAGAAGCTGTCGAAATTTTAAAGAAATGTCCTCCTGTCAAGTTTAATCAGACAGTAGAAGTTTCTGTGAAGCTCGGTGTTGACCCTCGCAGATCAGATCAAGGTGTTCGTGGAACTGTATCCCTACCGAACGGTACAGGTAAAACCATGAAAATTCTTGTTTTCGCTAGAGGCGAAAAAGTGCAAGAGGCAAAGGATGCCGGTGCTGATTATGTGGGTCATGAAGAACTCATCGAGAAGATTAATGGTGGTTGGACAGACTTCGATGCTGTCGTTGCAACTCCTGATATGATGCGTGATGTGGGTAAATTGGGTAAAGTTTTAGGGCCACGTGGTTTAATGCCGACGCCTAAAGCTGGAACAGTCACTACTGACATTACAAAAGCCGTTCAAGAACTCAAAGCTGGTAAGATTGAGTTTAAAATTGACAGACATTCAGTTGTTAACAATGGTGTGGGTAAGCTAACATTTTCTGATGAGATGTTACTACAAAATATAAAGACTTACTTGAATGCGGTGCAGCGTGCTAAACCGGCTTCATCAAAAGGTGTTTATATGAAATCTATTGTCATTTCTTCGACAATGGGTCCAGGCTTAAAGATCAATCTCAATGAAATGTCTGCAGCAGCAGCTTAAGGGGTAAAATTATGCGAGATGAAAAAAATCTCCTTAAACAAGAGATCGTAGATAAGTTAGATATTTCTCCTTCTTTTGTTGTAATGAAATACAGCAAATTGACAGCAAATGCTGCGAACGATTTTCGCCGTGAGGTGAGAAAGCTTGGTGGTGATGTTAAAATTATCCGTAAGAGAGTGCTGTTCAAAGCTGGCGACGATGCTGGAATCAATTTTGATTTCGCTAATACAGAAGGACATGTCGGAGTTATATTTCTAGGTGGTGAGCCTATTGAAGTGACAAAGTTTGTGTTTAAATTTAGTCAAGACCAAGGCAAGATCCTTGAAGTTTTAGGCGGACGATTCGAAGGCCAAACGTATTCAGGACCGGACGTAGAAAAGCTTTCTAAATTGCCAAGTAAAAATGAGATGCGTGCACAATTCCTAGGTCTCTTAGAGGCACCAATGGCACAAACATTGGCTGTTATGGAGGCATTGTTGACAAGTGTTCCTCATTGCTTACAAAATAAGTGCAAGAAGGAAAGCGGAGAAACTGACAGCGAAGGCTAACTACATTCTCCTATTTTAAGCTGAACAGTTGTCGTCCGATATAAAAATTTATTAACATCATGTTTTAGAAATTAAGAGGTAAAACCGTGAGTAAAAAAACAACAGAAGAACTCGTTGATGCATTGAGTGAATTGACTGTATTAGAAATGTCTGAGTTAAAGACGCTTTTAGAAGACAAGTGGGGCGTTAAAGCTGCTGCTGCTGCTGTAGCTGCTGCACCTGCTGCTGCACCTGCTGCTGCTGCTATTGAAGCGACTGATTTCCAAGTTTTATTAACTGATGCTCCAGCTGATAAAAAAATTGGTATCATTAAGATCGTTCGTGAATTGACAGGTCTTGGTTTGAAAGAAGCTAAAGAATTAACTGAATCGACTCCAAAAGAATTGAAAGCATCTGCTCCTAAAGCTGAAGCTGAAGAGATTAAAAAGAAAGTCGAAGCAGCTGGTGGTAAAGCTGAATTAAAGCCTCTATAAGCTTTTATTTTTCGTTTTATACCAAGAGCAAGGCATGTCCTTGTTCTTGGTAATTTTTGCTGTTTGCATTTTTTTGCTTTTTTATATTTTTAAAGAGTTATATGCAAAAAAAAATATAGAAATTTTTTTATAAATGTGAATAAAAAAACGCCAATTAAGTACAAAAAATTATTAAACTCTATATGCTAACAAGAGAACTCCATTTAATGACATGTCATTCTGCAAATTTTATTTCGCAAAGTATTTTTTTATCATTTACAATTTCTAACAGTTTTTGTTGTTCGCTATTAAATTAATTAAAAGACCAAGTTTTCATACATCTTTTTGCCTTTTGACAGGTGGATAATTTCTTTATCTACCTCTCTAAATTCAAAAAACTGAGTTTATTAAAATAAAGTGGATGAACGCATATCGTCTCATTCAACAAGTGTCTGTTTGTCTCAAGTTAAGCTAGATTAGGAGTCCTTCTAATGTTGAAAAGGCCACCACATCGCGTGAGTTTTATAGATAAGGAAGAAATAATTGATCTTCCGAATTTGATAGAAATTCAAATTAAGTCATACAACCAATTTTTGCAAGCTGATAAATTTCCTGATGAAAGGGAAAATAGTGGATTGCAAGAGGTTTTTACTGAAATATTCCCTATTAAATCGTATGACGAAAAAAATATCTTAGAATTTTTATCGTATAGTTTAGGAGTTCCAAAGTACAATCCGGAAGAATGTATTCGTCGCGGGATTACGTATAATGTCACTCTTAAAGTTAAGTTCCGTCTTACAGACGAGACAGGTATAAAAGAAGAAGAAGTGTACATGGGAACTGTCCCTGTTATGACTGACAAAGGTACATTTGTCATCAACGGTGCAGAACGCGTGGTTGTTTCTCAGCTTCATCGTTCACCTGGAATCTGCTTTGAACAAGAGCGTCATCCTCGTGGAAATATCATTTACTCCTTTAGAATCATTCCGTATAGAGGAAGTTGGTTAGAAGGCGCATTTGATACAAACGATTTAGTTCATATTTATATTGATCGCAAAAAACGTCGCAGAAAAATTTTGGCGACAACTTTCATTCGTGCTTTAGGATATTCATCAAATAGTGATATTATTGAAGAATTCTTTACGACTAGAAAATACAAAATAAAAAATGAAAAAGAATTTGCCAAACTTCTAGGTAAAATTTTAGCGCAAGATGTTATTGATGAGGAAACTGGCGTCGTCTTCGGAAAAGCTTCTGAAAAACTGACTACAGCAATGCTAAAACGAATCATGGATGCAGGTATTGATGTTATCAGAATTGCCGAAGATGCAGATGAGTCTAGCCCGATCATAAAAATGTTAGCTAAAGATCCAACGGATTCTTATGAATCTGCTTTGAAAGATTTCTATCGCAAAATTCGTCCAGGCGAGCCGCCAACTTTATCAAACGCGCGTTCTGCTATCATGCGTCTATTCTTTGACTCTAAACGCTACAATTTGGGTCGTGTGGGACGTTACAAATTGAATAGCAAATTAGGTGTTGAAATTACAGATGAAGCATTGAGCGTTGTCACTTTAAATAAAGAAGACGTGATTGGTGCGCTTAAGTACTTGATTAAGTTAAAGAGTGGTCGTGAAAATGCAAGTATCGATGATATCGATCATTTGGGTAATCGACGTGTACGTTCTGTAGGTGAATTAATTCAAAACCAATGCCGCATTGGCTTGGCACGTATGGAAAAAATCATTCGTGAGCGTATGAATTTGTTTGACTTCTCTTCAGATACTTTAACTCCAGGCAAAATTGTTTCTGCTAAAGGGTTATCTGGAGTCTTAAAAGATTTCTTTGGTCGTTCACAGCTTTCACAATTTATGGATCAAACAAATCCGGTTGCTGAATTAACGCATAAGCGTCGTCTTTCTTCTCTTGGACCAGGGGGATTAAATCGTGACCGTGCGGGATTTGAAGTTCGTGACGTTCATACAAGTCATTATGGCCGTATTTGTCCAATTGAAACACCGGAAGGACCAAACATTGGTTTAATCTCTTCTCTTTCTTCTTTTGCTAAGATCAATGAATTTGGTTTTATTGAAACTCCTTACCGTATTGTGCGTGAAGGCGTTGTCACAGAAGAAATTGAATACATGACTGCTGACCAAGAAGAAAATTGTATTATCGCGCAGGCTTCTGCTCCTCTTGATGAATACAGTATGTTCAGCGATCCTATTTGCTGGGTACGCTATCGTGGTGAGCAATTTGAAACGGATACGAAAAACGTTACTCATATGGATGTTTCACCGAAACAGCTTGTATCGATTGTAACGGGTTTAATTCCATTCTTGGAGCATGATGATGCGAACAGAGCTTTGATGGGATCTAACATGCAACGTCAAGGAGTTCCTTTATTGAAGCCTGAGGCTCCAATTGTTGGAACAGGACTTGAAGCACGCGCAGCGCGTGATTCCGGCGCAGTTTTAATTGCTCAAGAAGATGGCGTCGTCGAATATGTTGATGGCATCAAAGTTGTGATTTCACCAGATGATAACCGATTAGAAAAGAAAACTTATAATCTTAAAAAGTTTATTCGTTCAAATGCCGGTACATGCATTAACCAACGTCCTCTTTGTAACGTGGGTGATAAAATTAAAGCAGGCGATGTGATCGCAGATGGTCCAGCCACAGATAAAGGTGAAGTCGCATTAGGACGAAACGTCTTAGTCGCATTCATGCCGTGGTTTGGTTACAACTATGAAGATGCGATCATTATCTCTGAAAAGTTGTTGCGTGAAGATTATTATACTTCGATTTATATTGAAGAATTTGAATTGACAGCACGTGATACAAAGTTAGGAAAGGAAGAGATTACTCGTGATATTCCAAACGTTTCAGAGGAAACATTACGCAATCTTGGCGATGATGGGATTATACGCATCGGTGCGGAAGTTAAGCCGGGAGATACGTTAGTTGGAAAAATTACGCCGAAGTCAGAAACTGAACTTGCTCCTGAAGAACGTTTACTTCGTGCCATCTTTGGTGATAAAGCTTCTGATGTTAAAGATGCTTCCTTAGTTGCTCCTCCTGGTACAGAAGGGGTAGTCATGGATGTGAAAGTCTTTAGTCGCAGAGATAGACTTTCTAAGACGGATGATGAACTTATTGAAGAAGCATCAAAGCTAAAAGATATCCAACGCGATTATAAGAGCAAGTTAGCTGAACTCCGTTTAGAAAAGCATGAACGCGTAGGAGCGCTTTTACTTGGGGAAATGGCTCCGGGTAATATCGTCCATCGTCGAACTGCAGAAGTTTTAATGGAAGAAGGCATTTTAATTACGCAAGAACTCATCGAATCGCTTGAAAAAGAAAATATTGAAGATCTTTTGATGCCGGAAAATGAAATTTATTCGACATTAAAGCAAACTCTTCATGATTACGAAATTGCAAATCAAACAGTCGAAACTCAATATCGCACTCAACTTGAATTCATGCGCAAGGGAGATACTGATTTAGATCCGGGCATCATTCGCCAAGTTAAGGTTTACGTTGCTTCAAAGCGTAAACTACAAGTAGGTGATAAGATGGCGGGACGTCACGGGAATAAAGGGGTTGTCTCTAAAATTGTACCTGAAGCAGATATGCCATTCTTGTCTACAGGTCAACCCATTGAAATTATTCTTAATCCGTTAGGCGTACCTTCACGGATGAACATGGGTCAGTTATTTGAAACTCATTTGGGTATTGCTGCGCATCGAGCAGGAATACACGTGAAGAGTCCGGTTTTTGAAGGTTTTCCTGAAGAAAAAATTTGGGAAATGATGGTTCAGCAAGGCTTGCCAGAAGATGGTAAATTCTATCTTTATGATGGAAGCACTGGTGAACGCTTCGATAACACAGTGGTTGTTGGCTACATTTATATGTTGAAGCTGAGCCATTTGGTAGCGGACAAAATTCACGCTCGCGCAGTTGGACCTTACTCTCTTGTCACACAACAACCATTGGGTGGTAAAGCTCAAATGGGTGGTCAAAGATTCGGAGAGATGGAAGTATGGGCTGCTGAAGCTTATGGAGCTGCTCACTTACTGCAAGAGTTGTTGACTGTAAAATCTGATGATGTTGCCGGACGAACAAGAATCTATGAATCGATTGTGAAAGGTGAAAATTTACTTAAATCAGGTACTCCTGAGTCATTCAACGTATTGATTAAAGAAATGCAAGGTTTGGGGCTGAACGTCTACACAGAAATGGTAACAGACGCTTAAAACATTTGCAGTTTTTAAAAATGTAGAAGCCATTACTTGAGGTTAATATTAAGAAAAAGAGAAAGTTATAAACAGGCTCAATGCATGTAAAAATTTCCTTTTTCTTAATAACCTCATTCATACTGCAACACCATTTTAAAATGGGTTGAGTAGAGTATTGATAAGAATTTAAACAAATTTTTAGGAGACACACATGTCTGAAAAAAGTCAGAACGAAGCGCAGTTTGATAAACTAACCATCAAAATTGCCTCTGATGATGACATACGCAATGAGTGGTCTCACGGAGAGATTAAGAAGCCAGAAACAATCAATTATCGAACATTTAAGCCTGAAAAAGGCGGCCTCTTCTGTGAAAAAATATTTGGACCTACTCGTGATTGGGAATGCGCATGCGGAAAATATAAGAAAATTAAGCACAAAGGGATTGTTTGCGATCGCTGTGGTGTGGAAGTTACTTTATCAAAAGTGCGTCGCGAACGTATGGCTCATATTGACCTAGCCGTACCTGTTGTTCATATCTGGTTCTTTAAGACAATGCCATCACGTATTGGTAATGTCTTGGGAATGACTTCAGCTGATCTAGAAAGAATTATTTATTATGAAGAATATGTTGTTATCGAACCTGGTCAAACAGATTTAGATAAAAAACAGCTATTGAATGATACAGAATATCGCGAAGCGCAAGAAAAATGGGGAAGAGAAGCTTTTACTGCCAGAATGGGTGGTGAAGCGATCAGAGACCTTCTTATTTCTGAAGACTTACCTACACAACTTGTCGAACTAAAAGAAAAGTTGCGTAAAACAAAATCTCAGCAAGCGCGTATGAAGCTAGCCAAGCGTCTTAAAATTATTGAAAGCTTTGTTTCTTCTACAAATAAACCTGAATGGATGGTCATGTCGGCCGTACCGGTCATTCCACCTGACCTGCGCCCTTTAGTTCCATTGGATGGTGGCCGCTTTGCAACTTCAGATTTAAATGACCTTTATCGTCGTGTAATCAATCGTAATAATCGTTTAAAGGCGATTTTAAAGCTTAAAACGCCAGAAGTTATCGTTAGAAACGAAAAACGCATGCTGCAAGAAGCAGTGGATGCTTTATTCGATAACGGCCGTCATGGCCATCCAGTCATGGGTGCAGGTAACCGTCCTTTGAAATCTTTATCTGAAATGTTAAAAGGTAAACAAGGGCGATTCCGTCAAAACCTACTGGGTAAACGCGTAGATTATTCGGGTCGTTCGGTTATTATTGTTGGTCCTGAGCTGAAATTTAATCAGTGTGGTTTACCAAAATTAATGGCATTGGAATTATTCGAGCCATTTATTGTTAAACGCTTAAAAGATTTAGGCTATGTCTATACCATTCGTTCTGCAAAGAAAATGATTCAAAGACATGCACCTGAAGTTTGGGACGTTCTTGAAGATATTATTAAAGGACATCCGGTTTTATTAAACCGTGCGCCTACATTGCACCGATTGGGTATTCAAGCTTTTGAGCCCGTATTGATCGAAGGTAAAGCGATTCGTATTCACCCTCTTGTCTGTTCGGCTTTCAACGCGGACTTTGACGGAGATCAAATGGCTGTATACGTGCCTTTATCGATTGAAGCTCAACTTGAAGCTAAATTATTGATGATGGCTCCTGATAACATCTTCTTACCTTCTTCTGGTAAGCCTGTTGCTGTCCCTTCTCAAGATATGACTTTAGGTCTTTATTACATGATGATGGATCCGCTTTATTTCCGTGAAGCGCACAATCTAAAAACACGTGTATTCAGAGATGCGTCAGAAGTTCTTTTAGCTTTACATGCAAGCGGAAGTTATAACTGGCATGAAGGGGCTTTGGAAGAAGATCAACGTATTGATTATTGTAGAGGTTTACGTCTACATGAAAAAATTAAAGTACGTACTGAAAACGGAATCATTGAAACAACACCGGGACGCGTTTTATTTAATACAATCGTGCCGAAAGAGTTAGGTTTTCAAAACTATAGTTTGCCTAAAAAGAAAATGGGCGAACTGATCATGCACTGCTATAAAAAAGCTGGCTTGGAAGCAACAGTGCGCTTTTTGGATAATCTGAAAAGTTTAGGTTTTAGCGAAGCGACTAAAGCGGCTTTATCTATGGGTGTTTGCGATGTTAAAATTCCGCCAATTAAAGGAAGAATTCTAAAAGAAGCGCACGAAAGGGTAGCTCTTGTAAGAAAGCAATATGAAGACGGGATTATTACAGAAGGGGAGCGTTCATCTAAAACAATTAGTATTTGGACAGAGGTTTCTGATGTCTTGTCAGAAGAGTTGTTTAAGCTAATTAGTGAAGTTAAAGACAGTGCAATGAATCCTCTTTATTTGATGATGGATTCGGGTGCTAGAGGTAACAAATCTCAGATTAGACAGCTTGGTGCTTTGCGTGGTTTGATGGCTAGACCTTCTGGTGATATTATTGAGTCTCCAATTACTTCTAACTTTAGAGAAGGATTATCAGTTATTGAGTTCTCCATTTCTTCTCACGGTGCGCGTAAAGGTCTTGCAGATACGGCTCTTAAAACAGCTGACTCTGGATACTTAACTCGTCGTTTAGTGGATGTGGGCCAAGACGTGATTATTACAGAAGATGATTGTGGCACGTTAAACGGTATTGATGTTTCTGCAATTAAACAAGGTCAAGAAGAGTTATTGCCGCTAAGAGATAGAATTTTTGGACGTACAGTTTGTGAAGATATTTATCAACCCGGTGATAGTACAAAATTGTTGGCAAAATGTGGGGATACATTAAATGTACCTCAATCTGAAGCAATTGATGATTCAGGTATTGAAAGTATCCGTATTCGCTCAGTGTTGACTTGTGAAACACGCCGGGGTGTTTGTGCTAAATGTTATGGAATTAATTTGGCGAATAGCCGCCCTGTTTGTCAAGGTGAAGCTGTGGGAATTATTGCAGCTCAGTCAATTGGTGAACCTGGAACACAGCTAACAATGCGTACGTTCCACTTGGGTGGTATTGCGTCTGCGAGCATTAGTCCTGAGATTATTTCTGATAGTGATGGATTACTTATCTACTCTGATTTGCGTACTGTAAAAACAGAAGAAGGGTATTGGATTGCTCTAAATAAAAACGGACGTTTAAATATTGTTCGTGACGAAGGACGTACTTTAGATGAGTATAAAAAATTACTCTCTACTAAATCGATTGAGCCTTTACAGTCTTTCAACGTGGAATTGGGAACAAAAATTCTGCTAGCAGATGGAAGCCATGTGAAGCCGGGTGTGCGCGTTGCAGAGTGGGAACAACATAGTATTCCAATTATCTGTGATCGCCCAGGTTATGTGCGTTATGAAGATTTAGTGGAAGGGCTTTCTACTGAAAGAGATGTAAACAAACAGACAGGGCAAGCTGAGCTTATCGTGAAGCAGCATCGTGGTGAACTTCATCCACAGATCGCGATTTACGCAGACCAAGCTTGTGAAGAGCTGATTGGAACTTATCCTTTACCTGCAGGAGCAATTATTTCTGTTGAAGAGGGAGATTATTCAACAGCTGGTCGTATGTTGGCACGTCTTCCACGTAGTGCAATCAAGACAAAGGATATTACTGGGGGTCTTCCTCGGGTAGCTGAGCTATTTGAAGCGCGCAAACCGAAAGATTCTGCAGAAATTGCCAAGATTGATGGAGTTGTGGATTTCCGTGGCGTGCAGAAGAACAAGCGTATCGTTGTTGTACGCGATGAAATCTCTGGTATGGAAGAAGAACATCTAATTCCACATACGAAACATTTAATTGTTCAGCGTGGTGACCATGTGATTAAAGGTCAACAGTTGACAGACGGACTTGTTATTCCGCATGAGATCCTTGACATTTGTGGTGTACGTGAACTTCAAAAATACTTGGTAAACCAGGTACAAGAAGTGTATCGTCTTCAAGGTGTGGATATTAACGATAAGCATATTGAGATTATCGTACGTCAAATGTTGAAAAAAGTGCGTGTCATTGATCCAGGTGATACAAGCTTGTTATATGGTGAAGAAGTTGACAAGAAAGAATTTGAAATTGAGAACAATAAAGTTTCGCTAGAAGGTGGAAAAGCTGCACAAGCCACGCCAGTTCTTTTAGGGATTACTAAAGCGTCTCTAAGTACTGAATCCTTTATTTCGGCAGCTTCATTCCAAGACACAACACGTGTATTGACAGAAGCCGCTTGTGCAGGCAAAACAGATTATCTTCTTGGATTCAAAGAAAACGTCATTATGGGACATATCATCCCTGGTGGGACAGGTTTTGAACGTCATAAACGCGTGAAAAAGTTTGTGGATAGCCAACAAGAAGAAGAACTTGTTTTTGACTTTGAAGATGATAAAAAAGCATCATAATTCTCTCAATAAAGACGCAAAAGGTCACTTTTGCGTCCTTTTCTTTTAGCCACTCTTGTTCTGAATGTGGCAAACCTAAAGAAGAGCCGTGGCCTCCAAAGCATTTCTAGTAAAAAAATATTTAAATTTTAAATTTTGAGCTTTGATTGTTAGACATTGAAGTTTGATTTTTTATAATGCATTTGAAAATTTTAAAATAAAAAATGCATAACATAGGAAAAAATGTTATAAGATTCTTATAAAAATTAGGGAAAATTTATTAAAAATATATCTTTGAGGTTTTTTTATGGGGTTGACTAGAACACAACCAACTAGTGAGTGTTTTGCTGAATTGTTATCCATACAGTTTATTGTTAATTCAATTGTCTCGGGTACTAAAATAGATGGCGAAATAGAACTTTTAAAAGGAAGAGCTAGTTAATTAATTTAAGTTGCGACCTATTAAGTAAAACATTGCCAAAACTCATCTGCGACACAGTAAAAGAATATAATTTCTTTATCCATTTTGTCCTTCAGAGATAGTTGGTATTTTGATCTATACTATTTATTGTCTCTGAGAGGGCTTTTTTTATTCTTACTTTTAATACAATTTTAATAGGTCGCAACTTGAGTTAATTAATAAAATTTATTTTGTTCTAAATAATTTAGAATTTTTTGCGTTTGTAACACGATCGATGAAATAACAGAATATGGTCTTTTCTAACAAATATGGTTTAACTTTATTCTGAAAAATTTATATAAAGTTTCCTGTTATTTATTTCAAAACGGTAATTTTAAAGAGGCAAAGCAAGACAAAGCGTCGCTTTTTTGGCTTTTTT
>Ga0105045_10000335_pt1 | contig 32662 bp, 29 predicted proteins | sample MAT02_FD_78089 | JGI IMG/M metagenome (GOLD analysis project Ga0105045, IMG submission 78089) | Freshwater microbial communities from Lake Fryxell liftoff mats and glacier meltwater in Antarctica - MAT-02 (megahit assembly) | ecosystem: Environmental > Aquatic > Freshwater > Ice > Liftoff... | reverse complement strand
GAGACATTTTCACATAAGTAGAATTAAAATTAATAATAATTTTAATTCTACTTATTAAATTCAGATATCTTATTTTAGAGTTAATCGTAATCGAACAGGTACTCATTTGCGCGATGAACCATATTTCAGATTGAAGTAGCACCGGTATATGCCTCACTATAAAATAGGTGAAGTTTTTTTTCTTAGAAAAGATTGATCTTTTTAAATACAATGCAATTATTATTAAAATGAGTGGCAATGAATTTTTTAAATAGTGGGTTTGAGCAGTGTAGCAGAGATGTTGTTGGATCAATTTTGAATCAGATAAATAAGGAAACAGGCAGTTTTGGGGTTATCAATGATTCAGATATAGCCGTCGTTATGGATTGTGTCGGAAGATTAGCAAGGACTTGCAAAAGCTTGTTTTTGAAAATAAACAGTCAGGAAGTAACAACCGCATTGTTAAAATCGTTAAGTAATAAATATGGTAAATCCTGCGAGCAATTTGCAGCTGAATTAAATACAAGTGCCTCAAGGCAATGGTTATGGAATTACATTCAGAAAAATGGGGATGCTAAAGCTTATCAAATCATACAAGAGATCTATGAAATTGCTACAAACATTTTTGAGGTCCAAGTTAAAAGTGGCAAATGGTCGTTTGGAGAGCCCACCCCTCAGTTCATGCAAACATCTCAAGGTTTTGGTTTAATCATTCATGAAGTTCCAAGGGGGCTCGTTACACCTTTTGGCGAAATAAAAATTTATAGGCATGTATCTGGCATTGATGATTCATATCTTTTATCAAAATTATTTATCAGTAATTTAAAAGCAAAATTTGTGCAATTTGAATATCCCTTGTTTAAAGCTTCTACAAAGAATATTTATGAGATCGATGTTTCTTTAAAGCATAATGAAATAAAAAAGATCGGGATGGAAGAGGTTCAAGTTAAAAAAGGGAGCGAAAATTTAATTTTTTGTAGCGAATATGGTATTTCAAGCCTTTATGAAATTGGAGCCGTCAAAGAAGATATCCCCACTATGTTAAAGTGTTCTTACTATCAAAGACGAAGTTCAAAGCTTATTATGTGTATTTGGGTAATGTTGGAAGCTAACAGAAAAGGCCTTGATCCCACACAAAAATTTCGGAAGTTAATACCAAAGATAAAAAAGCTCGCTCTTGAGACATCAAAAAGAACTAATCCTTTATTTACTAATATTTCAGATGCCTCCAAATGGGTGATTCAATTGATGGAAAAACTTGACCACGAAAAAAGGTTAGTCATAAAGGGTGTTGGAAAGGAGCGTTTAGTTTATTTTTTAAATAGATTAGCAACAAGCTTTTTTGAAGATGAAAACCAGATGTGGCAAACCATTGTGACTAATGGAGTGATCAGATTAGGCAATACCCCCATCGCAAGATGCGATTTGAAAACACTTGAATTAGTTTATGAGTTAGTCATTAAGGGTCTTGAGAAAAATTGGATAAAGTCGAACTTTAAGGATTTTCCTGACATAAAAAATAAACAATCAGAAGAGAATTACGTATTGTTTGTTAATAAAGAGATAAGCGATTCAGATGAAATTGAATTAATAAATGTTTTGTCAGATTTGCTTTGTTTTTCAGATCATATGTATTGTTATTGTAACTTATTCAATCAAGGTCTTGTCTATTCCTATCTTTGGATTAAAAAAGACAAACTCGATGAAGTCTTGAAAGGCTTTAACATAAATCAGTTGTAAAAAAATTGGGTCTGATCTATTTATTCATGTAAACATTAGGGAGAAATAAAAATGAGATACAATCCTGATCAATTACATAATGTAACCATCTTGCATTACTTTGACTATTGCCAAACCATGGGTTTGGAGCCAACGTTAGCTATCTATTGCGGTAAAACACTTATGATTACCTCATACAAGGCAAACGATTTTTTAGGTGAAATTAATCAGTTATTTTTAAAAGTTCAAACTTACCTATTTACCTTTTTTAAAATGTTGGATAATGACCCTTCTAAAATAGAAAAAATGAAGAGGGAGGTTACTCTTTTTCACTTCAAACAGTGTGAACATCTTCCTGAAATGAAAAAAAACATGAAAGATGCTTATCTACGAAAGCAGACTTTAGAAGCTTTTCACATGGTTTTTGATGAAAATACGAATCGCTTAATTTTTGAAAATGAAACAAAGAAGGAAGTTTGATTTCATTTTAGGGTATATTTCGGTTTAATCCTATCAAATATTAGATTTTTTATAAGAGGTAAACCTAACAAGCCCGTTTAGAAAGCCACATTTTTTTGTGGGTTTGATGCAAGGGCCGTAACATGATGAATGGCAGGTCTTAGTTTCATATTATAAGAATTATCATGAATTGTAAAACTAATCAATCCTTTTGTTTTGACATTTGTGTATTAAAGATTTATAGGTGGAAAAAAGATAAAAGGGAGTTTTAATATGATTATTTTTGTAATTATCTATGCATTCAGTATCATAGGTTTTTTTGTTCACTTGTTTTTAAGCAAGGAAGAACGCAAAAAAAAGCAGCTATTCGAGCTTTTTATACTGTATCAGCTTGTTGTCAACATTGGTATTCTTAGTTTAATTTCTGCAGGCGCACTTCTTTTTACTCCACAATTAGTTGCAGATTCACTTGGTTGGCCCACATGCCCTTTTCAGCATGAACTTGGTAATGTAAACTTGGCTTTTGGGGTGCTTGGAATATTATGTATCTGGTTTAGAGGTGATTTTTGGACAGCCACGATCATTGGCGCATCGATCTGGTTGCTAGGTGATGGCATTGGACATTTGTACCTGATGTATGGAGGCGATACAGTTGCTGCAACGGGCGTTCCTGCTACCAATAACTGGATTATGTTGATTACCGATTTCTTGATTCCTACCACGCTTTTACTGCTTCTTTTTGCCTTTAAAAGTTTAAACAGAAATGATGTTAAAGCTGATATCCCTTGATTCTTATTATGATAATGCCGAGAATAGACTTTCTTTCGAAACTTTTTCTTAGCTAAGATTTTAAAATAGGATCGCAACATATGGCAATAAGTGTTTTTGATTTATTTTCAATAGGAATTGGGCCTTCAAGCTCTCATACAGTTGGGCCTGTACGGGCTGCAAGAAAATTCATGCTTGATGCGACAAGTAAAATTGCCTTAAAAAATATTGTTCGGCTAAAAATTGATCTGTATGGCTCACTTGCTTTGACAGGTATGGGTCATGGAACGGACTTGGCAGTTATGCTAGGTATTGAAGGATATACACCACAAGGCGTTGATCCAAATAAAATCAAAGATATTATTGATGAAATAAGAAGCAGTAAAAAGATTAATTTATTACAAAGCCAAAAAATTGCTTTTGATGAAGTTACGGACCTTATCTTTCATAAAGACAAACAACTTCCCTATCATCCTAATGCCATGCGTTTTACGGTCTATGATGCCAATAAAAATGAACTTAATACAGATGTAATCTACTCGACAGGTGGCGGGTTCATCATTGATCATGCAAGTACAACAACAGATAGAACAATCGAGGCCAACTCCCACCAATTGCCCTACCCTTTTGAAACGGCAGATCAGCTACTAGCCCACTGTGCAAAACATCAAATGTCGATGAAAGATCTGATCATGGAAAACGAGAAAACATGGAGATCAGAAGAAGAAATCAGGACAGGGCTCTTAAATATTTGGCATGTGATGCATGAATGCATGGAAAAAGGATGTCAGCAAGAGGGGATTCTGCCAGGCGGGCTTAATGTAAAACGACGCGCAGCTTCTATTTTAAAGTCTTTATCGGCCCCAAACAGAAAAAAAAATCCGACAGATTTTATGGAGTGGGTTAGCATGTGGGCTATGGCTGTTAACGAAGAAAATGCTGCAGGCAGCCGTGTTGTTACAGCGCCAACAAATGGTGCCGCAGGAATCATTCCGGCAGTCCTTCAATATTACATAAAAATGACAGCAGACTCAAGTGATGAGGGGATTATAACATTCCTTTTGATTGCTGGTGCGATGGGCATTCTTTATAAAAAGGGAGCTTCAATATCTGCCGCTGAAATGGGCTGCATGGGAGAGGTCGGTGTTGCCTGTTCAATGGCTGCTGCTGGATTAACTGCTGCATTAAATGGAACCAATTTACAAATTGAAAATGCTGCAGAAATAGGCATGGAGCATAATTTGGGATTGACATGCGATCCTATTATGGGCCTTGTGCAAATTCCTTGTATCGAAAGAAATACCATGGGAGCTATAAAGGCAATCAACGCCATGCTTTTAGCAATGCAGGGCGATGGTACGCATCGGGTCTCGTTAGATCAGGTAATTGCCACTATGCGGCAAACAGGTCGCGACATGCAATCCATTTATAAAGAAACATCACTCGGAGGGTTAGCTGTCAACGTTCCGGAGTGTTAAAGACAGGTCAAGAATGAGTGAAAAATTTGAAATACGGGAAAGTGTCATTTTAGAAAACGATGATGAAAAAATTTTTGCCGTTTTACATAAACCTAAAAAAACTTATGGAAAAATTCCTGCCGTTTTGTTCTGTCATGGTTTTGCCGGGCAGAAAACAGGCCGGCATAGAGCTTATGTTACGATCGCTGAGGAGCTTGCAAAAAGCGGAATAGCTTCTCTTAGGCTTGATTTTAGAGGGTGCGGAGACAGTGAAGGAAATTTATTTCAATCCAGTATTAGGGGCCAAGTTAAAGATGCGCTAAAAGGATTGGAGTTTTTGAGCGAATGCAAAGAAGTTGATGGGGCAAGCCTTGGAATTTTGGGACGATCTCTTGGCGGAGCAATTGCCGTCATGACCGCTAAACAATTTGGTTCAATAAAAAGCTTAGCTCTGTGGGCACCGGTCTTTAGTACAAAGCCTTGGGAAAAGGAATTATCCCTTCTAAATAAACAAGAGCCCATCATTTTTAACGGAGAGCTCATTGGTCGTGCATTCCTTAAAGATCTTTTTAATATGCAGCTAGAAAATGATCTTTTAGCATTAAACGAAGTGCCCCTTTTGCATATTCACGGGGATCGCGATTTTGTTGTTAATTCAGACCATAAACAAAATTATCAGACATGTAGGATGAATGCGGAAGCTGAAACACTTTTTTTAAATTTAGAAAAATGTGATCATGAATTTTCTGATGTGGAAGAAAGAAATAAGGCTATAAGCAGCACCGTCGCCTGGTTCAAGTCCACATTAAAGTAGGATTTTTTTCGCGCTTCAGCGCGCCTCTTTGCGTTTCTTACCGCAGCGAAGCATGCGCTTCTTCGCGCTCTTTGCGGTAAAAAAATCAACAAAGACGATAAAAAAGCAAAATAAACTTATAAAGCGCGAAGCGTCTTTGCGGTAAACAAAAAAGGAAAGGCTATGAAGGCTGATTGTATATTACAAAAATTGAGACTAAAAGAAATACCGACACTTCCAAGAATACTGGAAAAGCTTAATAAGCTAACAATCAAAGCTTTAAGCGATCTCTCTGTTTCTGATGAAATCAAAAGCTTTTTTCCAAACCTTACACAAAAAACGGTTTCTTTTGTCGAGGGTGAAAAAGGGATGCATCAGAAAAAACGAGTAGGGGTTCTATTTTCAGGCGGGCAAGCAGCTGGTGGCCATAATGTAATCATCGGTCTTTTCGATGCTTTAAAAAAATTACATCCTGACAGCGAACTTTTCGGTTTTTTAGGAGGCCCTAGCGGTTTAATAAAGAATCAATTTATACAGTTGGACAAAGGCCTTTTAAGTAACTATTTAAATCAGGGTGGTTTTGATCTTTTGGGTTCCGGAAGAACAAAAATTTCAAAAGAAGAGCAATTTGTTGCTGTTGGAAAAAATGTAAAAGAATTGAAATTGGATGGTTTGGTGATTATTGGAGGAGATGATTCCAATACAAATGCAGCATTTCTTGCAGAATATTTTTCCTTAAAAAAAATCAACACGGCAGTGATCGGGATTCCAAAAACAATCGATGGAGATTTAAAAACCGATTCCATTGAAATCTCCTTTGGCTTTGATACTGCTTCTAAAACTTATTCTGACATCATAGGAAATATTGCAAGAGATGCAATTTCTGCAAAAAAATATTATTATTTTGTGAAGTTAATGGGACGTACCGCTTCTCACATCACTCTTGAGTGTGCAGCACAAGTACATCCAAACATGGCCATCATTAGTGAAGAAGTAAAACAAGAGAAAAAAACACTAAGGAGTTTAATTGAGGAGATTTGTGAACTTATCAGATCAAGAGCGTCTCTTGGTTTAGATTACGGACTCATTTTAATTCCTGAAGGGCTTTTAGAGTTTATTCATGATTTATCTTATTCCTCTCTTCCCACCCATCTGCAAACTCAATTTTTGGAATTTCGTGACCCTCATGGCAATTTGGAAGTTTCTAAGATTGATACGGAAAGGTTTCTTATTGAGCTTGTTAAGATAGAAATTGACAAACAAAAAATCGAGGGGAGTTTTAAAGGCACATTTAGCCCACAACCCATTTTTTGTGGGTATGAAGGCAGGTCTTGTTTTCCATCTCTATTTGATGCGAAATACACTTATGCTTTAGGACATGTTGCAAGCCTTTTAATTCATGAAAATCTTACCGGATACATGGCTTTGGTCAAAGATTTAACCAAAAACGTTGAAAATTGGCAGATTGGTGCCGTTCCATTATTAAGTCTGATGCATATGGAGATGAGACAGGGGCAGTTAAGACCTGTAATAAAGAAGGCGATGGTTGATTTAAATGGTTCCCTTTTTCAAAAGTTTAAAGAAAAAAGAAACGAATGGAAGTTAAAAGACGATTATCAATTTAAAGGGCCCATTCAATTTTACGGACCGGCAGAACTTACCGATAATTTAACGCTAACCCTCTTAGAGGATAAGAAATAAATGAAATTCAAAAAAATGTTCTTTATAATGACCTTTTCTTATCTTGCTTTACAGGCTGAAAATGAATTGCCTGAAAAATTTGTTAAAATTATGGAACAGCCAAAATACAAACATGCCACTTGGGGCATTTATGCAATCGATTCCGTCACTGGCCACACCTATTTTGATTTAAATTCTGATAAATTTTTTTTGCCGGCTTCAACAACCAAACTTTTTTCAGTTGCTGCCCTATTAAGTGCATATGGCGATGATTACAGATTTAAAACCAAGCTTTTTGCGATTGGGACTGTTGCAAATGGGGAATTGGATGGACACTTAGTGCTTGTAGCGCAAGGTGATTTGATATTTGGTGGTCGACAAATGGGTAGTGATGCAATTAAGTACACCAAGATGGACCATATCATTGCCAATTACGCACCGGGAGTCATTTTGACAAAGGGAGATCCCCTTGCTGCAATTAAAATTTTAAGTAAACAAGTAAAGGAAAGCGGTATCAACAAAATCCAAGGTGATATTTTAATCGATGATCGCCTTTTTGAAACGACAACGAAACGAGGAATGATTTTATCACCCATTATGATCAACGAAAACCTGATCGATTTGGTTATCAATCCGTCCCAAGTAGGATCTTTTGCAAGACTTGAGGTAACACCAAATGTCATGGGGTATGGCGTAAAAAATGAGATTAAAACAGTAGATGCGGGCAGTCCCCTCCAACTGGATGTTACCTCTGATGACTTTGGACGTAATATTGTTATTACGGGTACAATTCCAATGGATGCAAAAGACATTGTTCGTACCTCTGCAATCAAAGATCCAAAACATTTTGCAAAAACCGCCCTGATAGAAGCTTTGGAATTCGAGGGAATCAAGTTGAGTACAAACGGCAATGCATCCATTTTACCAAATAAAGAAGACTATCAAAAGTTTACACCTATTGCACTTTACACCTCTCCACCTTTATCTGAATATGCCAAGCTTATCTTAAAAGTAAGTCATAATTTAGGTGCAGATCTTATTCCACTTTTACTTAGCGTAAAAGCTAACAAAAGAACTTTTGAAGAAGGTTTGCAGCTTCTTGGAAAATTTGTTATGGATGAGGCAAAAATTTCTAAAGACAGTTTTGTTTTTTTAGATGGTGCAGGAGGAGATGAGAACCGTTTAACACCAAAGGCTGAAATTGCTCTTTTAGAGTATGTCAGAAAGCAACCAAAAGAAAAATTTCAAAAATATTATGATGCCCTTCCTATTTTAGGGATCGATGGTTCATTGGAAGATTTTGGCAAAAAAACTAATGCTGTCAATAAAGTGCGTGCAAAACCTGGCACAGGGGTTATATTTAATGCAGCAACAGGTGATTTTTTTCTGACAACACAAGCCTATACCGGGTATATTGAAGGCAAAAATGGAAACCTCATCGAATTTATGATTGTTGTAAATAATGCATCCTTAACAAAAATTGAAGATGTGATTCCTATCTTTGAAGAGCTTGCCGAAATGACCGGAGTCATCTACGACCTCTCTGACGGTAAGCAACCCTAACGTTTCTGGTTACTTGAAAAAAAGAAAATTGCTTAAATTCTTTTACTCTCCTCCTTTTTTATCTAGAGTTTTCTGTCGTGAAAAAAAAAGGGGTTGTTTAATTGGAAGGGAAAATGTATAACAAAAATTAAGTATTAAATAGGATTCTATATGAAAAATCGCTCAATTGTTTATATTGTTTTATTGTTTACCCTCATCGCAATATTTCTTTCCACTTATTTTGCTAAAGATTCTTATAAACTTATACCGGTCAACACGAATTTAAATGAGACACCATTACCCCTTTCTGAATCTTGGTTTCCTTATGATTCTCCGGATGGGAATTTTAGCGTTTCTTTGCCACTTTTACCATTACCGGCAACACAAAATATTGTTGATCCAATAACTGATGAAACAAGACGCTATGAAATGTATGTGGCTCAAACGGATAGTGGACTCATATACATGATCAGTACCATCACCATAGATAAAGATATTGATCTTACAGATCAAAAAACTCTTCTAAAGAAAATGATGGAAGATATGGTTGCCGCTAAGGCTGAAAATAAGCTTAAAAGTTCCACTGTCGGTGTTTATCAGGGATTACCTTCTATTGATTTCGTTATTGAAAACGAGAATAATACCATTGAATCTAAAGAGTTTTTTTCAGGAAGAACAATTTACCTGCTTACAACTATCTCGAAAAAAGATAAACTTGAAAAAACTCATTTTGATTATTTCATAAATTCATTCAAATTAAAACAACCGGCAGCAACTAAATGAAAAAAATACCAACACTCATTTTTTCATTCATGTTAATGGCTTTTCTACCACTATTGGCTCAAACGAGCAAACCCTCAGGCGGAGGTGGTGCCGGTGGTGCAACAAATCCAAGTGTAATTACCCGCCCACCTTTAAGGGGGAAACCTCCTGAAAGATTAGGCCCCAAAGGGCCTGCACAAGATGATAAACCGCGTACTCCTTTTGAGAGACCTACTCAAAGTGTAATTCGGCCAAGTTTTACTCAACCAGGTATTGTGACCGTGAAAGAAAATGGAGCTGTAGGTGTTGACCATCTTTACAAGGTATCTGGAAATATTCCGGTTATTGTGGAAATTGTAAAATCTGATAGTATCTCGTTAGGCGTGACAGAAAAGTATATTCAGTCAATTGTTGAGTCTTATTTTCAAAAAACCGGAATTGAGCTACAAGCAAAGCCCGGGCCCCCATTGCCCTTTTTTCAAGTGTTAGTGATGGTTTTACCAACAAGTGATGGCATGAGCGCCTATTGCAGCGGTAGATTATTTGAAAGTGTCACTTTGGATCGTGTGATCTTACCGGCTGGCGTTTACTTCCAGGCTATTACTTGGGAAACGCAAACGATGGTCTTTTCATCAAGGGAAGATATCGATAAGCAAATTCAAAGTGTTTGCATTGAAATGACGGAAAAGTTCCTCTCCCGCTACACCTATTACAAAACCGTAATTTCCCCTCAGTAGAGACTGTGCCCTCTATTGTTAAAAAAGGAGCGTACCCTAGTAATAAGGCACGCTCTTGATTCTCTAAAGATCGAGGATGATTTTACCGGAAAGACCGGATAAAGCAATATCAAAGCCTTTTTGGAAATCATCGAAAGAAAAATGGTGCGTGATGATCGGCGCTAAATTCAATCCGCTTTCTAGCATATGCGTCATTTTGTACCATGTCGAAAAGATTTCACGTCCGTAAATGCCTTTGATTTCAAGCATTTTAAAGATGACAAGATCCCAGTCGATCAATGTATTAGGTGGCAAAATTCCAAGCAAAGCAATGCGTGCCCCTTGTTGTGCTTCTTCAAGCAAGGTATTAAGACCTTGTGGATTACCGGACATTTCCATGCCAACTGTAAAGCCATGAGTGATATTTAGTTCTTTCATCACATCTTTTAAAGATTCATTTGAAACATTAACAGCACGTGTTGCACCCATTTTTCTTGCAAGGTCCAAACGGTACTCATTAACATCTGTGATAACGATGTTTCTTGCCCCTGCCTGTTTTGCAACAGCTACAGCCATCGATCCTATGGGGCCGGCACCCGTGATCAAAACATCTTCTCCGATCATGTCAGCTGATAGTGCTGTATGAGTAGCATTTCCAAACGGGTCAAAAATTGCTGCAAGATCATCTTGAATTGTTTCGGGGAGTTTAAAAACATTTTCTGCAGGAAGATTAAAGTATTCGGCAAAGCAGCCATGACGATTGACACCCACACCAAGGGTATTCATGCAAAGATGTTTTTTGCCTTTTTTGCAAGGAGGGCATTCACCGCAGGTGATATGGCCTTCACCACTAACTCTATCTCCAATCTCCAAGCCTTTAACATTTTTGCCGATTTTTTCAATCGTTCCCATAAATTCATGACCGACAACCATAGGAACAGGAATTGTTTTTTGAGCCCATGGACCCCATTTATAAATGTTAAGATCTGTGCCGCAAATGGAAACTTTTTTTACTTTAATTAGAACTTCATCGTCCCCGATAGATGGAACCGGTACATCTTCCATCCAGAGGCCCTGTTTAGCGTGACTTTTTACTAATGCTTTCATTGCTAGATCCTTCTTTTGATATAAAATTTGGCTTAAATAATATTTAATTCTTTTCCGACTAGAGCAAAGGCATCAATTGCCTTGTCTAAATCTTCTTTTGTATGAGCAGCTGACATCTGTGTGCGAATACGCGCTTTATCTTTTGGTACAACAGGAAAACAAAATCCGATGACATAAACGCCATGATTTAGCATTTTGGCAGCAAAATCTTGTGCCAATTTGGCATCGCCTAGCATGACGGGGATAATGGCGTGATGGCCTGGGACTAAATTGAATCCGAGCTCTGTCATTTTTTTGCGGAAATATTCACTGTTTTCTTTTAAACGAAGGCGAAGGGAATCATTCTTTTCGATTAATTCAAGAACGGTGATAGTGGTTTTTGTGATGCAAGGCGCTAAACTATTGGAGAATAGATAGGGTCTTGAGCGTTGACGCAGCATATCGATCACCTCCTTTCTTCCTGAGGTGTAACCGCCTGATGCACCGCCAAGTGCTTTTCCAAGTGTTCCTGTAATGATGTCAACTCGGCCAAGCACGTCACAATATTCAGGAGTACCGCGTCCTTTTTCTCCGACGAAGCCAACAGCATGAGAATCGTCAACCATAACGATTGCGTTGTATTTGTCTGCAAGATCGCAAATGGCTTTTAGATTGGCAATGATGCCGTCCATAGAGAAAACACCATCCGTTGCAATCATGATGGTACGGCAGCCTTTGGCTTCTTCCAGTTGTTTTTCCAAATCTTCCATGTCATTGTTTTTGTAACGAAAACGCTTTGCTTTGCAAAGTCTAATACCATCAATAATACTTGCATGATTTAGTTCATCGCTTATGATTGCATCTTCTGGACCTAAGAGCGTTTCAAAAAGACCTCCATTTGCATCAAAGCAAGAGGAGTAAAGGATGGTGTCGTCGGTTTTAAGAAAATCAGAGATCTTTTTTTCAAGCTCATGGTGGATGTTTTGAGTGCCACAGATAAAACGGACCGAGCTTAAGCCAAAGCCATAGGTATCGATGCTTGCTTTGGCAGCTTTAACAATATCAGGATGGTTTGAAAGACCAAGGTAGTTGTTCGCACAAAAATTTAATACTTTTTTGTCACCTGCAACAGTGATTTTTGGTTGTTGCGGGGAAAATATTTCTCTTTCTTCTTTATAGAGCCCGTTTAATTTTAGTTCTTCGACTTGCAATTTTAAGTTATTGAAAAAAGTTTCTTTCATTGCAGTTTCCTTTTAGTTTTCGTTCCATGTTTGATGCGTAATATAAACATTACATACTAATTATTTTTTATTTGCAACACTAATTTATCCCAACTTTTTTAACACAGAGAACAAATGTTAGGTATTTTTGAAGTTGTGATTTTTTAAACACGAAGACACAAAGATCGCTAGAGGTTCATAAAGTTGGGATTTTTTTTAAACTTCTAATAACCAAAGTTTTCCTTATTAAAAATTATTGTTTAAAAAATAATTTTATAAATCATCTTTTTGCAATGTTGCAAAGAAGAATAAAAAACTCTATAAAACTTGTAACGAAATGTCCTTTTTTTGTTATTCGTATTTGACCCTACATGAGGGCTTCCCACTCGGAGAGGGCATCATCCAATTGCTTTTCAAGAAGAGACTGCTCGGTCAGAATATTTTGAAGCTTATCTTTCGGGGTTGTTGCATAGAAATCATCAACGGAAATTTGGTCACTTAATTTTTTTAATTTTTCCTCAATCTGATGGTATTTCTTTTCTATGATCGCCATTTTTTTTTCGTTTTGATTCTTTAAATTGCGCAAAACTTTTTGTTCTTCGTAGTTTTGTTTCTCTTTTCCTGAAGACAAATTAGGATTTTTTTCATAGCGTTTGCCTTTGGCAGACAATAAATCAATGTCTCGCTTTTCCAAATATCCAGCATAAGAGCATCTAAAGTCTTTAACCCCATCTTTTGTCATTTCAATGATGCGATTTGCAATACCTGAAATAAAATAGCGATTGTGGCTGACAAAAATAATAGTGCCGGGATAGTTGTCTAACGCTTCCAATAAAGCATCGGTTGATTCCATGTCCAAATGGTTGGTTGGTTCATCAAAAACTAAGATGTTATGATTTGAGATCATCATCTTAGCAATGACTAGACGTGCAAGTTCACCGCCACTTAAGATTTTTGTCATTTTCTTGACATCATCACCGGAAAATAAATTGCGACCAAGTATTTCTCGTAATTTTTGCTCAGGAGTGTTGGGGCTAAATTGACGCAGCCAATCCAATAAATTTTCAGACCCTTCAATTTCTTGTTTATGATCTTGAGGAAAATAGGAAATTTCTGCGGCGTGACCAAATTTGAAGGAGCCGTCTGTTGGTTCCTTTTTGCCAAAAAGAATTTCTAGAAGCGTTGATTTACCAATTCCGTTAGCTCCAAGAATTGCAATGCGATCACCTCGCATAACATCAAAGGAAATATTTGAAAAAATTTTCTTTTCGCCGTAATTTTTAAAAAGCGAACAGATAACGAGGGGAATGGCACCAGACGGACGGTGTTGATCAAATTTAAATTTGGGGTAGTGTCTTGATGATGGGCTCATTTCAGACGCTGCCATTTCGGTTTCTAATTTTTCTACAAGTTTTGCTTTTGATGAAGCTTGGGTAGCTTTTGTCGCTTTTGCTTTAAATCGTGTGATGAATTCTTGCAAATCATCACGTTTTTTTCCTTGTTTTTCCAAAAGAGCCATTCTTTGTTCAAGATCAGCAGCTTTTGTTTCAAGAAAAGCATCATAATTGCCTTTATAGGATTTAATCGTTTGATGATCGACATCAAGAATGTAGTCGCAAATACCATTTAAAAAATCTTTGTCGTGGGAACTCAAAAGAATGGTACCAGGAAATGAAGCCAAGTAACCTTCAAGCCAGCGAATGGAATAAATGTCGAGGTGATTTGTTGGCTCATCTAATAAAAGAATGTCCGGATTACTAAAAAGTACTTGGGCAAGGAGTACGCGAAGTTTAAAGCCACCGGATAATGTGCTTAAAGGACGATCATGAACTTCTGCTAAAATACCCAAGCCTTCCAAGAGTTTTGCCGCTTCACTAGAAGCTGAATAGCCTTTGTGATGAAGGATGATTTTTTCCAACTCTTCGAGGCGATTACAGGACTCTTCTGTGAAATTGTCACCATGAAGAAGTGTCTCCTTTTCGTGCAAAGCCTTCCAAAGAAGCGGATTTCCCATCAAAACAATGTTTATGATTTTATCGTTTTCATAGATGAAATGATCTTGTTTTAATGTACCAACCAGAAAATTTGAGGGGAAGGTGAAAGAGCCCGCTTCTGCCGTCATATCTTTTGTTAATATTTTCATTAAAGTGGATTTGCCAGAACCATTAGCTCCTACAAGGCCGTAATGTTGTCCCGGATTTAACTGAAACGAAACATTTTTAAATAAAATTTTGCCGCCGAAGCGCATCGAGAGATTAGTTATTGTGATCATGGTTAAAGTATACAGCTTCCTCTCATTTTTTACCAGTCTCAATTGACTGTTCAATTTAAATGTGTTAGTTTATTGTATTGTTTATTAATTAAACTAAGTTATAATAAAAGATACGCCAATCGTATTATTTTGTTAGTTGAGGTTTATTATGGAAATAAGAAAAGACTCAGGAAATGGATATAATAATTTTGAACAAAAAAAGATTGGAGTAGAAAAAAAAATAGAATCGGGAGTCTATGTTCCCCATAAAGTTTTAAAGAAATACGATCTTCAAGAGAAATTTAAATCCGTTCGGGAAGCAACCGAACAAAGCATGCAAAGAGGGACAGCGCCCTTTGGCCAGGCAAAGACCAATACCCGCGAAAATATTATTACTCCTGATAGTGTAAAAGATGCAAAAGTATTTCCTAAAAAAAGCCTAACACGACTTCTAACAGGCGATGTAAAGCCTGAGTGGATTGTTGGACTTGGAAGAATGCAAAAAGATAAAATCACCCCAGAGGAGGGGTATAAAGACGTGTTTGTTTCCAATTTAGAAGAATATGAGCGTAAAGGAATACATTTTGATCCAAAGAAAAGCAATAATCCTGTAAATATGGCATCAAAATTGGATTTAAAAGGTGATGATTTAAAAAAGGTTGAAGATAATGGAGCATGGTTAATTGAAATTCATCCAAGCTCTAAACTTGCCACTCCCTCATCTAGAAAAAGCGAATGGAATCCTGAGTATGTTGAAGGGGGTTATACCGGAAGTGAGCAAAGAGAATGGGTTACGCCAAACGTCGGGTTAGATGCAGAAGCTAGGGCAGGGCGTGCCAGAATTTTTAAAATGGACAAGGAAGGCAAGACACTTGAGTGGAAGTTTTTCCAAGGAAAACTTCTTCCTGACGAGTCATTAGTGAATGGTAGAGCTGTTGAAGGAAGTTGGCGTCATGCCATCGATAGTCATGTGCAATCCCAAGCAAAAAAAATCACCCCCCCCCACAAACCGATAGCTAGTACACCATCTTGCTAGTTTACGTTTCAAATTTTTTCACAATTCATATATACTGGTGCTAGTGAAAAGTAAAACATGAAATGCTAATAAAGCTAACATATTCTAATTGAAGTAGAACGTGTATATATTCATGGGACTTGAAAGTAAAAATATAAACCTTTTTTTCCTTTTTTTAACGCAAAGGCTAGAAAGACGCAAAGAATAAAAATAATTTTTTGAACCCCGAAAGTTTATTTTCCTTTGCGCTTTCGCGTTACAAAAATGACTTAATATTTAAAATGCAGATACTTGATAAAATGACATATCACGATTATGAAGAGCTCGTTGCCACGATTTGGCACCACAATAAACTTTACTATGTCGATAGCGCGCCAACCATTTCCGATGAAGAATATGATGCACTATTTAAGAAATTGGAAACTATTGAAAAAACGCATCCTGAATGGTTGACAGCCATCTCACCTACACAACGCGTGAACGAAAGCTTGTCGACAGGTTTTCAAACGGTAGCCCATCAAACGCCTATGTTATCTCTTGCCAACACATACTCCAAGGATGAATTAGCTGAATTTATCAAGCGTATGCACAAACTGACCGGCAAAGATAAACTCATTTTTTCTTGCGAGCTTAAAATGGATGGCATAGCCATTTCAGTATGCTATGAGGCAGGTGTCTATACAAGGGCCGTGACAAGAGGTGATGGGAAACAGGGCGATGATATCACTGTCAATGTTAAAACTATAGAATCGTTACCTTTAAGATTATATGGCAATGTACCCTCCCATTTAGAAGTTCGTGGCGAAGTGTTTATGCCGAAAAAAGTTTTTGAATCTGTTAACCTAGAACGAAAAAAATTAGATGAAGATCTTTTTGCAAATCCAAGAAATGCAAGTGCCGGCTCGTTAAAGCTTTTGGATTCTGCTATTGTTGCCACACGTAGACTTAACATTGTGTTTTATGGCATTGCAGATGAATCAACAGCTGCTGTTGCCCATCAGTCAGATTTACATCATTACTTAAATTCATTAGGCCTTCCTACTTTGCACATGATTGCAAAATGCCAAGATTTAGAAGAAATTTGGGATTTCATCGAAAAAGTAAGAGTGTCAAGAGCAACACTTGATTTTGAAATTGATGGCGTTGTCATTAAGCTCGATGATTTAAAAGAGCAAAAAAGACTTGGTGTTACCGGCAAAAATCCACGCTATGCAATCGCTTATAAATTTGCTGCAGAAAAGGCAAAAACCCGCATTAAAGCAATTACTGTCCAAGTTGGAAGAACGGGTGTTTTAACACCGGTTGCAGAGCTCGATCCCGTGTTTCTTGCCGGTAGCACTATTGCAAGAGCTACATTGCATAATCAAGACGAAATAGATAGAAAAGACATTCGCATTCACGATACTGTAGTGATTGAAAAGGGTGGAGATGTAATTCCAAAAGTTGTTTTAGTTGATTTAGCTTTTCGTGAAATTTCAAGTAAGCCATTTACTATGCCCACAACTTGTCCAAGTTGTGGCTCTTTAGTTACGAGGGAGATTGGTGAGGTTGCATTAAAATGTCCGAATAAATTTTCCTGCCCTGCACAAAACCTAAAGAACATGATTCATTTTGTCAGCAAAGTTGCCTTTGATATTGAAGAAATGGGAGAAAAAGTTGTTGAACAGCTTGTTTTAAAAGGATTTATTAACTATCCATCCGATATTTTCACCTTAAATCAGACAATTCTCTTTAAGCTTGATGGTTTTAAAGATAAATCCGTTACCAATCTTTTAAAAAGTATTGAAAAAGCAAGAGCTATTTCATTGCCAAAATTTATTATGGCCCTTAGCATTCCCCATGTTGGAGCTACAACTGCTGAACTCATTGCAAATAAAGTGGGTTCAGTTGAATCCTTAATAAAAATAACAAAAGAGCAACTATTAGAGATTGAAGGGGTTGGAGAAAAAGTTGCTGATTCTGTTTTAAATTATTTTCTTGATGAACATCATGTGGCTGAAATAGGACGTTTATTGGTTAATGGTGTAAAGCCTTCAAAACAAACAACGCCTCAATTTACCGATCATCCCTTTAGCGGTAAAACTTTTGTTCTGACAGGAAATTTGACAAACTATTCAAGAGATGGAGCTTCTTCACTCATTAAAATGAGAGGCGGAAAAGTTACAAGCTCTGTTAGTAAAAATACGGATTATTTAGTATGTGGGGAATCCGCCGGATCAAAACTTGATAAAGCCTCAAGTCTTGGTATTAAAATTCTAAATGAAGAAGAATTTAAAAAAATATTATGACAATTAAATGTTAATCTATTATGTTGCAATTAACCAACTAAATGGAGGATTTTATGAATTTATTTAAGAATTTAGTTCTGATATCAAGTATTGGCCTTTTTTTGTCAAGTTGTTCAGATAAGAAAGAAGTAAAAGAAGTTAAAAAAGAAGTGATTATCAAAGAAACAGTTCAATCACCTAAAGGTGTAACAGGCCCAATGATTATAACACCAGTGTTGACCCCAGGTACAACCGGACTTTAATTCCTATCATTTTAAACTTCGGAGGATATGCTCCGAAGTTTTTTCTTTTTCCACCTTTTTAACACAACGATATAAAGACCATTAGGAATTTTTAACGGTCTTAGTGTCTTCGTGTTAAAATAGCTCAGTAGTAGAGTTTAGCGAGGGTGAGGCCGTGGGCCTTGGCGGTCATGCCGATGCGTTCACGATTTTTACTTTCCAAACCGCGAGTAAGCTGCCCAAGGCTCATCTTACCGCAACCCACAAAAAGAAGGGTTCCAACAAGGTTTCGTACCATTTTATATAAAAATTTATTGCCGCGGATCTTGAAAATGATTCTTGAAGATTCAAGTTTTATAATTTCAATAGATTGTATTTCTCGAATGTAGCTCTCATAGGTATGATTTTTTCTAACATTGCAAAAAGCTTCAAAATTTTTTTTCCCGGTTAAAATTAATGCTGCTTTATTCATTAGTTCAAAATCAAGAGCATAGGGGAAATGCCATGAATAGAGTCGGTGATGAGGCATTTGTGTTTTTGTATTGCAAATGAAGTAATGATATTCTTTTGAAAGGCAATCGAGTGTTGGATGAAAGTTAAATTCTGCTTCATTAATTTTTAGGATTGAAATATCTGAGGGGAGTAACCGGTTTAATTTTGAATGTATAGCTTGAAGGGGTAATTTTGTCGATGAAAAGAAATTGATAATTTGACAGCAAGCATGAACACCTGAATCGGTTCTGCTTGCTGCTTGAAGAGTTACTTTTTCGTTGAGAATCGTATAAAGGGACTCTTCCAAAACATTTTCAATGCTAGGCAATGATTTAATATTTTGAAAGCCCTTATAATTTGTTCCATCATAGGCTAGCGTTAAAACAATATTTTTTAAGCCAACCATGATTTTACATCAACAAAGGTTTGAATTCCTTCCATAAAGCGCTGAATCGCAAGCATTACTAATACCATCGCCATCAAGCGCTCTAAAGCCATTAACCCATTATTTCCAAGGTAACGCCTTAAGACAGGTCCAAAAGCTAAAACTATAAGAGCTAAGGCCCAAGCTAAAAACATAGCGCCAAGCATTAAGGATATACTTGATTCCATTCTTGCGTATAGCATAACGGTTGCCAAAAGAGAGGGCCCTGCAATTAATGGAATAGCAAGGGGAATAATGAACGGCTCGCCCTTAGGTAGATTGTTTCTAAAGCTATTTGGGGCAGGAAAAAGAATTTTAATTGCTGTCAAAAATAAAATTACACCAGAAGAAAGCTGAACTGAAGTGTCAGAAAGCTCAAGTGCTTGAAAAATATATTCACCAATAAAATTAAAGAGAACCATAAAGGCAAGAGCGATACACATTTCTCTTAAAAGAATAAAAAAACGTTTTTTAGGTGTATAATCTTTAACAAGATTTAAATAGGTGCTTATATTACCAATTGGATCCATGATAATAAATAGGGTAACTGTTACAGTGAATAAAGAGAGTGAGCTAATGTCCATGGTTTCTTATCCTAAATTAAATGTTTTTAAAAATAAGGTCATTCCTTTCACGATCATTCCCATTGCCATGAATGAAAGAAGCATACCCATGAGTTGTTCTAAAGCAGCAAGACCGCGAGGTCCAAAAACTTTTTGCAGATAAGGAGCAAGGCAAAGAATAAGATATAAAACGATCCAGCAAAGAATGATTGCAGCAGAGATTTTAAAGTTATTATTTTCGATTTTGGAATTTAACATGATGATTGCCATAAGCCCAGGACCTGCTAAAATAGGCGTAGCAATAGGTACAATGAAGGGCTCAACTTTACTTGCCGTGGATTTTTCGTCTTGCGGTTCTGCAAATATCATTTGCAGAGCTACTAAAAAGATTAATATCCCGCCACAAAAAGTGAGTGCATAATCTTGAATATTTAACATGCCAAGAAAAACTTCGCCAAAATATTGGAAAAAGATAGCAATAAAAAGTGCGATCATGACTTCGCGAAAAATAATCAGTTGCTGGCGCTTAAAATCAAAATGACGCACTAAAGAAATAATTACCGGTGAGTTACCGATTGGATTGGCAATCAAAAAGAATTTGGTTGCCAATGGAATGAGAGATAATAGAAATTCCATAACATTTACCTTTAATGTAGTAAAAGCACTGATCATACGACTAACTCAATAAAGTGACAAGTATTATTTATGGGTTAAAGCAAGGGAGGGGTAACTTCACCCTTTTTTCAACTATTATCGTAAAATCCCTTCTTTATGTCCAATGTCTTTTAAGCCCCTTTACCCTCAAGTAATAAAATCCTTCTATTCAGCTCTTTGATATCTTTGACGTGCTTTGCAATATTGAGCAACATGATGTGATTACGGTTAAATTCATTAATTGGCAATATAGTGTAACCGCCATATTTACCGGGTTTCTTGATCGATTTGGTTACGCCGCTTTTTGCAGCAATCATAACTTGGTCGCAAATTTTTACATGTCCCACAATTCCAACCTGACCGCCAATAACGACATAATTACCGGTCTCAGATGAGCCTGCAATCCCTGTTTGTGAAACAATAATATTATGCTCGCCAATGATCACACCATGGGCAATTTGAACTAAATTATCAATTTTTGTTCCCTTACCAATCGTTGTGGCCTTAAATCTTGCGCGATCAACGACTGTATTGGCGCCAATTTCTACATCATCGCCAATCACTACGATCCCAAGTTGTGTTAATCTTGTGTGAGTACCGTTTTTGTCTGTGGTAAGTCCAAAACCGCACGAACCAATTACAGCCCCGGGTTGAATGACGACCCGGTTTCCTATTTTACAATTTTCTCGGACGGTCACTCTTGGGTGCAAAGTGCAATCTTTGCCTAAGGTTGTTTGTGGCCCTATGTAGCATCCCGCGCCTATGGTTGTGTTATCGCCGATTGTTACGTTTTCATCTAATACTGCTTGTGGGCCAATAGAGGCATTTTTGCCGATTTTTACTGAAGGGTGAATTACGGCTGAGGGGTGAATGGCAGAAAAGCCCGTTAATATTTGTTTTTTGCCAAAAAATAATTCGATGAGTTGTTGAAAAGCACATGAGGGGTTTTCGTTAACAAGAAAGTTTTTGTTTTGAACGAGTCTGATTTTGTCACTGACAAAGATGACACCTGCATTAGAGCCTTCCATGGCCCTAATGTAAAGGGGATTTGCAAGAAACGAAGCATCGTTTTCATTTGCAGTTTCAAGATCAGCAACATGGCGGATGCATTTATTTGGATCCCCTACAAGAGTTGAATTTGTTAACTCTGCAATTTCTTTTAAGGTAAATTCTTGTATTTGCATCATCGCCCTTATTGCCTTATAATTTAAGATTTTTTAGATTCTTGCTCGTTATCATATTGATTATCCATCTCTGCTATTACATCAGAAGAAATATCATATTTTGGATTAACGAAAAAGACTGTCTCTTCGTTGACGATTAAGTCGATATTTTTCTTTTCAGCAACAGTTTTTGAGCTTTTAGAGACAGCTTCTTGTAGGTTTTGTACAATTTTCATGTTTGCTTGATTAAGCGTTTGGTAAAATTGTCCTTGAATCTGTTGAAGTTCTTGATTTAAAGCACGAGATTTACGCTTTAAGTCTGTTTCAGCCTCAGGAGATAGACTGTCTAGGTAGTCAGCATCGTTAAGTTTATTGGCATAATCATTCATGATTTTTTCTTTATCAGCAAGAGCATTTTCCATCTGCTTTCTTAGAGCTTCAAATGAAGATTGTTCTTCTTTACCAATTTTAGACTGCTCTACACACGTTTTAAAATTAACAACACTTATTTTCAATGGTGTTGCTGTATCTGTCGTTGCAGCTTGAGCTGTTGATAGAGCAACTAACCCCATGCTTGTGATAATAAGGTAACGTAAAATTTTCATATTGATTCTCCTAATATTTTTGTTTTGAACAAATTAAAATTTACCGCCAACGTTTAAGAAGAACTGCTTTTCCTGTCCTTTTCTTTTTGCATTGAAAGGAAAACCAATTCCAAACTGCAAGGGCGGGCTTCCCGGAAAAATTTGTACTCTAGCGCCAACACCGGCTGAGGTGTACATCCTTCCAAAGCCAAAGTTATGGAAGGAGAGGTGACCGGAGTCACAAAAGGCAAAGACGTCTAGCTTGCTCATCAAACGTCTTGAAATTTCAATGGACAGAAATTGGAGGCACATTCCACCTTTTGGGTCTCCACCATCGAAAATCGGGCCAACCTTATAGGGTTTGAAACCGCGGATTGTGTTATCACCACCCAAAAATAGACGTTCATCAATTGGAATTCTATTTGCAGGAGTTTGTAGAATCGGGGTAATCGATTTAAAATCGCCTTGAAATCTGATGACGCTATCTTTATCTAACTGGTAATAGTAGCTATTTAAGTAGGCTAACGCAAAAAATTGGTAGTCTCCGCCAACACCTGCAAGTTCAGATTCAAGTCTTGATTTATACCCATTCATAGGTCTTAAAGGATTATCCGTTGAATCATAAACTAAATTAAGACCCAAAGCGGAAATGATACCATCACTATGTAATTGTTCCCTCTCCTGTCTTGACATTTCGCTCTTGTTTGTTAAGTGCACATCGGTATTTCTTAAACGGTAGTGATAGCCAACTCGTGTAAATGCATTAAGCTGGTTTGTGGCGTGTAAGGTAAATCCGTTTGCAAGGATATTGTAATCCTTCGAAATATAACGTGTGCTTGAATTTTCAATCTCAAAGCCAACGCTCCATCTTGAGTCCATGAAGTAGGGTTTTGTCCAAGAAAGAACGTAGCTTCGGCTTCTCTGACCAAATGTAGCGGTAATGTTTGCGTATTCGCCCCCGCCTCTAATGGCTTGAAGCCCATCCGACCATACATGGCTTAAACCTTTATAGTTAAAGTTGTTTTCAGTAAGGTTTAAACTACCAAAAAGTTTTTCTGTTGTACTATAACCGCCCGAAGCCCCGATTTGTCCTGTGCTGGCTTCTGAAACTTCAATATGAACGTCTCGGTAATTGCCTCCAAGGCCACTATTGCAATCCGATTTAACAGCATACACGTTGACACTTTCAAAGTAACCCACGTTTTTCAGCCTGGTTTCTGTAGCGGCAAGTTTATCGGAGTTAAATACTTCACCAGGTATTAGCAATGTTTCGTGTAAGATGACGTTTGTGAATGTTGTGCAATTGCCTAAAACCTTGATTAGACCAACCCTGAAAGCTTCTCCTTCGTTGATGTAGAAGTGAAGCGAATAAACGCATTCATCGCAACTTAGTCTTGGCTCATAATCAACAAGGGCGTCAATGTAGCCGCATTTTCCGTAAAGAGATGTAATTGCTGTAGCAGTTGCTCGAATAGCATCCGGTGAATAGGTGCAACCTCTATAAAGATTTATTTTGTTCCAAATGTCATCGTCGCAAAAAAGTGCATTGCCTTCAAAAGAGATTTCGCCAATGGTGTAGGGGAGTCCTTTTTCAACTTTTACGATAAGGATGATTCGGTTGGCTTCTTCTGCCTGACAAACTTCAATATTGACTTTTGCGTCAGCGTAACCTTTATTTTGTAAATAATTTAAAATGGTGAATTGATCTTGCATGATGGCATCTTCGTTGTAAGTGCCCTCATTTGTGAACCAGCTCATAAAAAGATTGTATGTTTTAGAAACGACGAGATCTTCAATATCTTTTATTTCACACTTGTTAAGGCCTCTATAAACAATATCTTTTATTCTTCCAGCCCTTCCCTCAATAATGGAAATCTCAATATCGACTTCATTGCAGCCCTCCTTTTCATTGATTCGGTATTCAAGTGCCGCTTCAAAAAAGCCTTCTTTGACGTAATAAGCTTTCAGTTTATGAAAAGCCTTGTTAAAAGCTTGTCGGTCTAAAATGGAATTATTGCGAATGCCAAGCTCTTCTTCCAAACGGTTAGTTTTAATTTTGCAGTTTCCTGTCCAAAAAATCGTCCGGATGGTAGGTTTCTCACGTACTCTAAGGATAATGTGGATTTTTTGATCAATACAAATGACTTCGGGAGATACACGGTCAAAATTTTGAGAAAGCACTTTTAGATCGCCATCAAATTCCGATTGGGAAAAATGATCGCCTTCTTTGGTTTTAATTTTTGATCTAGCGGTCGAAGAGTCAAAATCATCGACACCGGAATTGTCTGATACGATTTCGATTCTTTCGATGATTTTATTTTCGAATTGAATTGATTCTGCAAAGATTGCTGAAAAGGAAAAAAGAAAAAAGGTTAAAGCTAGCTTATTAAATCGTCTGATAATTGACATGTTTCCTCTTATGTAAAGCACGGAATCATAGGTTCAGATGAAATATATTGCAACTAGAAAGTTGATCTGCCAGAAAACGCGCGCGCAAGCGTTCCTCCATCTACATAATCAAGCGAGTGACCCATGGGAAGGCCAAAAGCAAGGCGGGAAATGTTAATAGGAAGACAACTAAACTCTTCTTTTAAATAAAGAGAGGTTGCATCTCCTTCAAGGGTTGAGTCCAATGCAATAACAACTTCTTGAATGTTAAACTTGGCAATACGCATCTTTAGCTTGTCAATTTTTAAATTTTCGGGGCCTATGCCGCACATTGGGGATAATAATGAACCAAGTACTTGATATAATCCCTTATATTCCCCGGTATTTTCGATGGCATAAGCATCTTTTGGTGAAGCAATGATGCATAAAAAGCCATATGAGCTGCGCAATTCATCGCAAAAATAGCAGTTTTTGGTATCGGCCAAGCAGCCACATTCTTCACAAAGTTGTAATTGATTAGGAATTTCTTGAATTGTCTTGGCCATTTCAGTTAATTGGTCAGGTTTTGAATTGAGCAAATGAAAAGCGAAGCGCTCGGCGCTTTTACTGCCAACACCTGGTAATTTTTTTAACACATCGATAAGTTTTAGTAGGTGATCAGGGTAGCGCATAGCTTGAAAACTCCATTATTAAGTGCTAATTCTACTTGATCCTAACATTATTTAGCATCTGCTTTTCTAACCACGAGGTCAAAGGAAGACCATAAGGAATTCACAAGTTTGGGATTTTTTTAACACGAAGACTTAGAAGACCGTTTAAGTTTTCATAAATAGAATTACAAATTGATATAATTATAGATCAGTCTCAACTTCATGAATTTCTAATGGTCTTCATGTCTTCGTGACTTCGTATTAAAAATCTTAATTAACCAAAGTTTATTTTGAATTAAATTCTTTTTTTTGGTAAAGTGGAGCTTTACTTCAATCAATTAAAGGTTGAAAGGGTTTTCAAAACTTTGCATAATTTAAAGTAGTTTAGATGAAAATAAAAGCAAGAATTACAGGTTTAGCTTCTTATCTACCAAAAAAGGTCTTGTCAAACTTTGACCTTGAAAAAATGGTCGAAACATCCGATGAGTGGATCACTTCGCGTACCGGAATTAAAGAGCGAAGGATTGCAGCCGAAGATGAATTTTCCTCCACAATGGGCACAATTGCTGCAAAAGAAGCCTTAAAAAAAGCTAATTTACAAGCGATAGATATCGACATCGTCCTTGTCGCCACAATGACCGCCGATTATATTTCGCCAAGTACGGCAGCAATTATTCAGGCGGCAATCGGGGCCACAAAAGCTGCGGCCTGCGATTTACAAGCTGCTTGCACAGGATTTATTTATGCCATCTCAATGGCAAAGGCCTATGTTGAGTCGGGGATGTACCGCAACGTATTGGTTGTTGCCTCAGAAAAAATGAGCTCGTTCATCGATTACAAAGATCGCAATACCTGTGTTCTATTTGGCGATGGAGCTGTCGCTGCTGTTGTGACTAATGAGGGTAGCGGTCTTTTTATCGATTATGTTTCCCTTGGTGCCGATGGCAATCTTACTGAATTATTGATCATTCCGGCAGGCGGGGCAAAAACTCCACCAAGCGAAGAAACTCTTTCAAAAGGGCTTCATTATTTGAAAATGAATGGCAAGGAATTATTCAAACATGCCGTTAGAAGAATGGCTGCTGCATCCATTGAAGCACTAGACAAGACAAATATTTCAAAGGATGAAATTGATTGGCTCGTTCCTCATCAGGCAAATGTGCGCATTATTGACGCCATCAGAACTCAACTTGGGTTTCCTGTTGAAAAAATTTATAAAACGCTTCACAAATTTGGTAACACTTCAGGCTCAAGCGTTGGAATTGCACTCGATTGCTTGATAGAAGATAAAGGTTTAACAGATAATCAGCGAGTTTTACTCGTAGCATTTGGTGCAGGCCTTACATGGGGTGCTTTAATTCTAACTAAAAAAGTTTAACTAAAAAAAGGGTAAGTTGGTTAATGTCAAGGTTTAAAAAAATAGCTTTTATTTTCCCAGGTCAAGGTTCACAATATGCAGGGATGGGCCAAGATTTTTATGACCATTTTGCTATTGTAAAAGAGACTTTTCAAGAGGCCGACGATATTCTTTCAAGAAAAATCTCTTCAATAATTTTACAAGGCCCGGACAATGTTCTTACCGAGACAAAAAATAGTCAAACCGGGATTTTTATCACTTCAATAGCTTTATTAAGAGCTATTCAATCGCAATTTCCAAATTTGGCACCAAATGCTGCTGCGGGCTTAAGTCTGGGCGAATACACTGCGCTAACAGCATCTAATCGAATTGATTTTGCCACTTGCCTGCCGATTGTACAATACCGTGGGCAATTTATGAATGATGCTTGCGAGAAAACGACAGGAACAATGGCTGTCATACTAGGCTTGGAGTCAGAAGCTGTATTTAAGCTTGTTAAGGATTTGGAATTACCAAACGATCTTTTTGTTGCGAATATAAATTGTCCCGGACAAGTAGTCATTTCAGGATCAGTAAAAGGAATCGAAGCAGGCTCTATTGCTGCAAAAGCTTTGGGTGCAAAAAGAGTACTTCCTCTAACGGTTCATGGAGCTTTTCATAGCGGTCTTATGAGGCATGCAGAAGAGCGTTTAAGTGAGCATATTCATAATGCGCCAATACAAGATTCTAGCATAGAATTTGCAATGAATGTACCCGGTGATTTTGTAAAAGATTTGAGTCAAATCAAAAAGTTTTTAATAGCTCAAGTCACACAACCTGTTCTTTTTGAATCTTGCATAAGAAAAATGGCTGAATCATCAGTCGATCTTTTTGTCGAGATCGGTTGCGGTAAAACCTTGTCCACTTTAGTTAAAAGGACAACGCCCGCAGTGCCTGTAATCAGTATTGAAAAATTATCAGACCTTGAACAATTAGCTTAAAATTTAAGGAAAAAAATGCAGGATTTATTAAAAGGACAGACAGCCATTGTAACAGGTGCAACAGCCGGCATTGGAAAAGCGATTGCTTTAAAACTTGCAGAACATGGCGCGAAGATTGCCCTCATTGGTACTAATGAAGAGAGGGGACTAAGTGTTGCTTTGGAAATTAATGAAAAGTATGGTGCAGACAAAGCTTATTTTTTTAAAGTCGATGTCGCGAATCATGAAGCCTCAACTGCTGTTGTAAAGAAGATTTTAGAGTGTTTTGCAAAAGTCGACATCCTTGTCAACAACGCAGGAATTACGCGAGATCAACTTTTAATGAAGATGTCTGAAGAGGACTTTGATAAGGTACTAGAAGTAAATTTAAAATCCTGCTATAATTTTTGTCATGCGCTTGTTCGTCCTATGATGAAGGCGCGTCATGGCAAAATAATCAATATTAGTTCGGTTATTGGTCTAACAGGAAACGCCGGACAAGCAAATTATGCAGCGTCGAAGGCCGGGATGATTGGATTTACCAAAGCTCTTGCAAAAGAGCTTGGACCCCGAAATATTTGCGTAAACGCAATAGCTCCAGGTTTTATTGAAACACCAATGACCGATGCAATGACCGAAGAGCAAAAAAAAGCAATCCTTGCCGCAATTCCACTTGGCAAGATGGGTAAACCCGATGATATTGCAAACGTAGTAGCATTTATTGCAAGTCAGCATGGCAATTATATCACAGGGCAAGTCATCGTCGTTGACGGTGGAATGGTAATATAAAAATTTTTAAACCTGACAAAAAAGGAAATAACATGACAGTTGAACAACAAGTTATCGACATTGTGGTCGAGCAATTAGGTGTAGATAAAGAAGATGTGACATTGACGAAATCTTTCGTTGAAGATCTCAATGCAGATTCTTTGGACCTTACAGAATTAATCATGACATTCGAAGAGCGTTTTGGATGCGAAATCAGTGAATCTGAGGCTGAAAAGCTAAAAACGGTTCAAGATGTTGTCACCTATATTGAAAAGACAAAAGCTGAATAATTCTCTATAAAAACCGTACTTTCTTTTAACCAAGAAAGTGCGGTTTTTTTCTGCCCCCCCCCCCCACTAATTATTCATGAAGTTGTGATTTTTTAAACACGAAGACTTAGAAGACTTAGAAGACCGTTGAAAGTTCCTGAAATTTTGATTTTTTTAAACACGAAGATTTAGAAGATCTCTAATTATTCCTGAGGATTTTTATTTTTTAAAAACTAATTGTCTTTATTAAAATTATTTTGAAAAAATAATTTTATGAATCATCATCTTTGCATGCTGCAAAGATGAATAAAAGTTCATTAATCTTCTTAAAAAAATTACAACTTCATGAATCCTTAGCGATCTTCTAAGTCTTCTAAGTCTTCTAAGTCTTCGTGTTTAAGAAATAATATGAAAAAGGCTCGGTATGTGTAAATACGAGCCTCGGTTGTCCAAGCTAAAAGTGATTTAATTAACGTCAGCTCTTGTGCTTGGATTAAGGCTGACTGTTTCCTTTCGAGTAGCCATAGAGACCACGTAAATGGACAGCAAGCTCAAGAAAAAGCCTGGGATCATGGCAGGTAACGTGTATACTGTGATGTAATCATTGACAAGATGCCAAGAGGATGAAACAACACCGCCAACAACAATACCGGCAATAGCACCATATTTATTTGTGTCTCTTGAATAGAGCGACATCAGGACAAGAGGTCCAAAAGAAGATCCAAGGCCGTACCACGCGTAAGCTACAGCATCTGCAACAGATGGATTTTTGCTAAAGGATATGCCGAGGGCAACTAAGGAAACAAGAATCACGCTCATACGTGAAATGAGCAGTAACTTTTTCTGTGAGGCATTTTTTCCGAAGAAGGCTTTGTAAAAATCTTCACTTATAATTGAGGCGCAAACTAAAATTTGTGAGTCCATTGTAGACATATTAGCAGCTAAAACCGCACAAAGAATAAATCCTGCAACTAGCGGATTAAATAATATTTTGACCATGTCAACAAAGACAAGTTCAGAATTAGGAATGCCTACAGGGAAAAATGCAATCCCAATCAAGCCTATGCAGCAAGCAGCAATAAGTGTCATCAGCTGCCACGCCATCCCCACATATTTTGCCTTGTAAACATCATTTGGATTATTGATTCCCATGAATTTTGTAACAATATGAGGTTGTCCAAAATAACCAAGACCCCAACAAACAAGAAATACGTTTGTAAGCATCGATTCACTTGAGTTATTTTGAAGAAAATTCAGGCTAATGTTTTTTGTAGCTGCCATTTCGAAAATGTCCGCAATACCGTTGGGTAGATGCGTATAGGCCATAACCGGAACAAAAATAATCACGATGAGTAAAAAGAGGGCTTGGAAAAGATCTGTCCAGGCAACCGTTACAAATCCGCCAAAAAATGTGTAGGCAACAACGACAAAGCTTGCAAGCGATAAGCCCACAAAATAGTCGATTTTAAAAAGGGCTTCAAAAAGAAAGCCCATGGCGATTAAACCGGCAGAAAGATAACAGGTTAAAAAGAAAACGGAGGTAATAGCTGTTAAAAGTCTAATTGTTCCGGTATTGTCCCCGAATCTTTTTTCAAAAAAGCTTGGAAGCGTGTAACTGTCATACTTTTCTGTTGCTAGGCGAAGTTTCTTAGCAACAAATTGCCAGTTAAAGAACATTCCGCCAAGGAGTCCAAATGCAATCCAGACCTTTGATAGACCGCCAATAAAGATTGCCGCAGGAAACGCCATGAAAAGCCAAGCACTCATGTCGCTTGCGTGTGCAGATAATGCCGTCAGCCAAAAATTGAGTGAGCGGTTTCCCATAATAAAATCAGCAGATGAGGTTTGCTTTTTATGGGAGAAAATCCCGATGGCAAGTAGGATGCAAAAGTAGGCGAAAAATGAGATTAAAACTTGTGAATGCATGGGGATCTTATCTCCGGTATAAATAGTAAGAAAAACTACCTTACTGGATTTCCTTTTTTGAAGCTAGTATAAATTTAAACATAAGAAGAAAAAAACGTCAAGCACTTTACAGATTTTTTTACCCCCCTTCAACATGATTGGGGTCTGAATTGAGAGAATGAGAGTTTCATTGAAATTGCGGTATAAATTATAACGGAAACTGTAATTTTTATATTGGGTTTGTTAAAAAATTGTTAATAAATCAATATATTGTTAATTAAATTATTAATGTGCGATAATGAAATTGGTATATCTCTTTAAGGAGGGTAAATGGATAATATACAAGGAAGTACAGGTCAATATTTACCTATTCCAAATGAAAAAAGTCAAGCCCCTGCCAATTTAATACCCGCAGAATTGCTAAAAATTATTTTTTCTCAATTAAATTCTACTAAAGACGTGCAACAGTTTAGTCTGGTGAATAAAAAGTGGAATGTTGAGCTGGTAAATAGCGTCAAGGAAGAGGAACTTAAATTGGCCCGGACATTTAAGGCTAAGTTGATTGAGAATATGAATAAAATAGCGACTGACGGCCAAGATTATGATGCGTTGGGCTTAAGCGATGATGACAACCTGATCAATCATGGCCATTTTGACCCAGCCGTCAAATGTGCACTTAAAATATCCGATCTACAACATCAGTCTCTTACTCTAGAAACTATATCTAAAAAGCTTATGGATGCTAACTATATTGAGCTTGGCATAAAAGTTGCACTTCAAATAAGTGATATGGAAATACAAAAAAAAATCGTTGATTACGGAACAGCTAAACTTTAATTAAGGGAAATATTTCATATTTTACTAAATAGATAGTTTAATGAGTGTGTTGTAACTATATAATTCAAAAATCAAAAATTTCTAATTTTTAGCGACATAATTGTTGACTCATAATAATTTTGAAGATGCAATTAAAGCTTGTGACTTAATTAATGACGATTCTTTAGAGGGTTTCCTGAAACCATTAAAAAGATGAAAGATTTGCAAGATAGTTTTAAGCTAGGAGAACATTATGGAACCAGTACGTGGAAGTAACAATAATCAACCCGATCCAATATCCCAACAAGAGGTAAATATTCCGACACTGCCTCGTGAAGTTGTCATGTTAATATTTTCTCAACTTGATGAGTTGAGCATATCAAAAGCATCGTCCGTAGATAAAATTTTTAATGTTGAAGTGCTCAATTCGATTAAAAACCAAGAATTTAAACTTTTAAATTCTTTTTTGGGTGGCTTAATTGCTCATTTAAATACTATGAAAGTTGAAAAACCATCTTCAGAAATTGATGAGGTTATCAAAAAATTAGAAGACCTTGTAATCAGTGCGAATGAACGTAAACCCATAAATTTATTAGAAGTGAAATCTTCATTAATGAGTGTCAAAGATGAAGTTGTAACCATTTTAAAAAAATTACCCCGTGATAAATTAGAGACTTTAATTCCAATGACAGATGATAAAACACCCCTATCATGGGATATGGAAATTTATCCTGATCTTATCCAAGAGGGAGGTAAAGGGGGTAAGCCTTACAATACTGTTTTTGTGTTAGCTTCAATTCCTCTTAATTTTGGAAATCAGTACAAAATGCACGTTGCCCTTCATTTCCTTGAATTGTATGGTTTGGTGGATAGAGGGATAAAATTAGCTGAAATGATTTCTGATGAACCTACTAAAAAAGAAACCTTTAATTACTTAGCTGTGATGCTTTGTGAGGCAGGTTATACTAAGAAGGGAATTGAAGTTGCAAAATCCCAAGGGATTGATGTAGGTAACATTTTTAAAGAGTTGGGTAAGCTTTCATCCAAAATGAAAAATCTAATTTATAATAACAAATTTGATGAAATAGTAAAAATTGCCGATAAACTTGACGTTAAAAATAAAGACGCTCTTCTTGGGTTTGTAGCTTTGGAATTTTTTCATATTGCTAAACCTGAAAATGCTATCAAAGCCTACAACTTGATAAGCGATAGCTCTCCATCAAATATGGACACCTTTTTTAAACAAAAATGGAACTTTTAAAAGGTGGAAACTGGCATTGAGGCACCACATCCGTGGTGCATTTAACAAATAGATCACCGGTGGCTACACCACCGGCTACCTATGTAGTACCGCTCCGCGGTAAGTAATAATATCTTATACAATAGTTTAGATTACCGGTGGCTGCACCACCGATTTTTTGTTGAACATCAATGGCGTTTTAAGCCAATATATTACCGCGTAGCGGTCAGTACAGGTTTACGCGTGGTGCACTCTCGATTTTTAAGCACATGCTTTACCGCGGAGCGGTGTTACATAGGTAGCCGGTGGTGCAACCACCGGTAAATAACATAAAAACATGCACTACGGAGTAGTGCCACAAGAAATAAGGATTGAAAATGACCACGTATAGCGGATTATATTATCATTTAATATGGTCTACAAAAACTCGGGCAGGATTAATATCAGAAACGATAGAAAATAAATTACACGCTT
>Ga0105045_10000334_pt1 | contig 32690 bp, 27 predicted proteins | sample MAT02_FD_78089 | JGI IMG/M metagenome (GOLD analysis project Ga0105045, IMG submission 78089) | Freshwater microbial communities from Lake Fryxell liftoff mats and glacier meltwater in Antarctica - MAT-02 (megahit assembly) | ecosystem: Environmental > Aquatic > Freshwater > Ice > Liftoff... | reverse complement strand
TCTACTTTGATTTCCCCTTCTTCTTCCAGCGAAATCGTCCAATTTGACATTTGCTGTTTTTCTGAATCAGGTACATCATCCAGATGAATATTCCGGCGCAAGTAAGCCGGTTGGCTCTCTAGGTCAATAATCGTTTGTGGGGAAGAAAGTTTCACCACATTGATGGGCCGAGCCAATACTTCTTGCCGGCGGCGTTGTGCTTCTTCTATTCGGCGACGACGCTCCTGTGGAGAAATTTCCTCGTCCTCATCCCGCAAATACGGATCCGTATTGGCGGGGGTATTACGGCGAATATTTTCCACCGTTTCCCGGATATTCCCGAATTCAAATTCGAGTTTGTTAGCCGCCTTCTCATCCACCGGGGCGTAGGGTTCATCAGATGTGACTGTAAACAGAGAAGGCTGGGCTTTTTTTCCGACTTGATCCTCTCCGTCTAAGTGTATTACCTGACGCTCCGTGTTAGCACGTTTGGCAGCACTGGCTTTTCCGCGCTCCACCACATCGAAACCGGTGGCGATAATCGTTACGGCCAACTTTTCGCCCAAACGCTCGTCAAAACAGTTACCCCAAATCAAGTTGGCATTTTCGCCCGCTTTTTCTTGTACAAAATGCGTGATTTCAAAAATCTCATCCATGGTGGCTTCTTTGGCCCCGGAAGTGATATTCACCAGAATATTTTTTGCTCCGTAAATATCATTGTCTTCGAGCAGCGGCGAGCGCAATGCCTCGTCTGCTGCGCGGAAGGCGCGATTTTCGCCTTCAATGGCGGACGTACCCATGATGGCTACGCCTGAACCCCGCATGGTGGTGTTCACGTCTTCAAAGTCCACGTTGACATAACCGGGCACAGTGATAATCTCAGCAATGCCTTTAGCGGCGGTGCAAAGGATGTTATCTGCCTCGCCAAATGCCTGAGAAATAGACAGATTGCCGTAGATATCGCGCAATTTGTCGTTGCTGATAATCACCAGACAATCTACATTTTTGCGCAGGTCTTCTAGGCCTTCCATGCCGTTTCCGACGCGGGTTTTGCCTTCAAAAGTAAAGGGAAGCGTGACGATACCTACGGTAAGGATGCCCAATTCTTGTGCAGCCTTTGCGATGATTGGCGCCGCGCCGGTTCCGGTTCCACCGCCCATTCCGGCTGTGATAAACACCATCTTGGTGCCATCTTCCAAGAATCGAGTGATTTCTTCGAGGCTTTCGATGCAGGCTTGCTTGCCCACAGAAGGCTTGCTGCCTGCCCCGCGGCCTTCCGTGAGGATTTGGCCCAAGGAGATTTTGGTAGGTACTGGGCTGAGGTGCATCGCTTGCGCGTCGGTATTACAAATAGCGTAATCCACGCCTACGATTCCTTGCTTGTACATGTGGGTTACGGCATTAGAACCGCCACCGCCTACGCCTATGATTTTGATGATACTAGGCTCATCTTTTGGCAAATCAAATAGCATGATATTTTTCTTTAGAATGTGATCGAATAAAGTGATGGGTGCATCGGGGTGGGGTAGAAACCGGAGGCTTCAATACCCAAACCCCCACGGCCCTTAAGCCTTTTTTTCAAAGTCCATGTCTGGCTCGGCTTCGAACCATTCCTTGGTTTTTTTGAAAACATTGTCAAACCAATTCGTCCCTTTTTCTTCAGAAACGTTGGATGGCTCCCGATTTTCCTCCAAAACCGCCGCTTTCGGGGGCTCTTCGGATTTTTTGGAAGTATCCAAGTCCTGCAAGCCGCGCAGCAGCAGGCCAATAGCCGTACTGAAAATTGGGCTGCTCACCGACTCGTGATACCCATGGGCCAAATGCTCCACGGGAACGCCGATTCGACAGGACATACCGGTATGCAATTCGGTCAGTTTGTCGGTATTGGCTAGTAATGAGCCGCCGCCTGTCAGCACGATTCCACCGATGAGTTTGCGTTCGTACCCGCTGCGGCGAATTTCCCACAGCACGTAGTCGAGCACCTCTTCCATGCGCGCTTGGATGATACGGGCGAGATTTTTCTCGCTGATCTCCTTGTGCTCACGGCCTTTCAGGCCCGGAATGGTGATGATTCGGTTGTCAAACACTTCATTGGCGAGTGCCGAACCAAACTTCACTTTCAATTTTTCAGCCTGGGGTTGCATCACCGTGCAGCCCTCTTTGATATCGGCGGTAATCACATTACCCCCAAAAGGAATTACGGCAGTATGCCGGATAATACCCTCATGGAAAACCGTAATATCGGTGGTGCCGCCACCAATATCTACGAGGGCTACGCCCGCTTGTTTTTCTTCGTCACTGAGTGTTGCATCTGAACTGGCAATCGGTTCCAGGGTAAGATCGGCTATTTTTAGGCCCGCCTTTTCGATACACCGAGAAATATTATTGACGGCTGTAATCTGCCCCGTGATGATGTGAAAGTTTGCTTCCAATCGAACGCCGCACATGCCGACCGGGTCGGTGATGCCCTGCTCAGAATCCACGGTGAATTCTTGCGGAAAGACGTGAATGATTTTGTCGCCCGGGGGCAGCACAAGTTTGAACATGTCGTTCACCAAGCGATCAATATCGCGGTTGGCAATCTCGGTGTGATCGCTTTCGCGGGTCAAGATGCCTCGGTGTTGCAGACTTTTGATGTGCTGTCCGGCAATGCCAACATGTACGGTTTTGAATTTCATACGAGCATTTCGCTCGCAGATTTCCACGGCCTCGCGGATGGCGCCAACGGTTTTTTCGATGTTGGAGACCACGCCGCGGAGAACACCCGCGCTTTCGACTTTGCCGATGCCGACTATTTCGAGCTTGCCGTGGCTGTTTTTGCGCCCGGCAAGGCAGCAGACTTTTGTCGTGCCTATGTCCAAGGCGACGACCACATCGTGGGGTTGTGGGATAAACTCCGTCATAATGTGTGATGTTTAAGGATGAATGGCGGTTGAGGCGGTTGTTTTTGACTCAACGGTTTTCACCTGCTGTTAAAAAAATTAGAGTTTCGGTGTTATTGTTACTTCATACCCATTCGACGGTCGAAACTCTTTCCCGCGTCAAAGGTATTTATTTTTACACTTTTTGTTTTATTTTATCTTAAAAACAAAACAAAAAGATTTATTTTCGTATTTTCGCCCTTGTTATCGCTTGCAAACCACTTGTCCACTGTACTTCAAATTGATGGTTTCGTATTTTCGCCAGCCTTCGTAGGGCATTCCTTGCTGGTAAAAAATCTTCAATCGCTGCAGTTTGTCATCCAACTTTCGGGTAGAACCGAGTATTATTTTTTGGTCGCCGACCAAGGGTACTAGGATAAATTCTCCGGCATTGTTGACGTGAATTTGCTGTACAAAATCGGCTAAAAACACATCTGCTAACAAGGTTTGGGTCAATTGAAACAAGTCTTTCAAATTGCTCTTTTTTTTCTCCAAAAACTCGGGCGTGTACGGCGACACATTTCCGGTAGCGACCATGACCCTTGCCGCAAAATTTTTAGACGGCGGCATTTTTTTGCCCGTGGCATCGAGGTAGTAATTGCCACCCCGAATGTCGAGTACCCGCAGTAATGGCTCTCTCTGCTCAATATTGACGTGCAAATGATTGTTTTGATCAATATACGCGTCTGCATTTTTCACAAAAGGATCCATCTCCAACACCCGTTCCATCCGCTCCACCTCCAAACTAGCCAAGTCCGAATTTTCCAAATCACTGCCAAAAGCCGACAACAAAGCCTGCCGCACATCTCGTTCGCTGATCAATTTATCGCCGCTCGCCAAGGGTTTTACTTTCACCTCCAAGCCCTCCGCAAAGGTGTTTGCCTTGCGGTCGCGGGCTATGAGCCAAATCATCGCTACGATGAAGAGGAAAAATAGCCATGCGAGGCGGGTATATGGAATGCGCGGTATCAAGATTGGTGTGCATTCAAAATTTGCTGAATGGGTATAATGAACGTGTCAATATCCCCAGCGCCCATCGTCAAAAGCAATTCCGGACGGCTTTTTTCTATCGCTAAAAGCAGGGCCTCTTTTGGCACTAACTGCTTGTTTTTCAAGGTCATTTTGCTCAAAAGCATCTCTGAGGTAATGCCCTCAATGGGCAACTCGCGAGCGGGATAAATGGGTAGTAATAGGCACTCATCTAACTGGTCGAGCGCCGCGGCAAATGCCTCCGCAAAATCGCGGGTGCGGGTAAACAAGTGCGGCTGAAAAATCCCCGTGAGTCGTTTTCCCGGATACAGCGAACGAGCGGCCTGTATGGTGGCCTCCAATTCGGCTGGATGGTGCGCATAATCATCCACATACACCACTTTATCGGTTTTTACAATCGTTTCAAAGCGTCGTTTTACCCCTTTAAAGTCTGCCAAAGCCGCTGCTATTGGGGCCGCCTCACCGCCTGCTGCTAAGGTGGCCGCCATGGCTGCCGTGGCATTGAGTACGTTGTGATTACCAGGATAGTTGAGCCGTAAGTCGTCCAGGTTGATTTGACTGGATTTCAGGTCAAAACGCGTTTGGCCTTGTTCAACCCCCAGGTTTTTTGCGCTGAAATCACCTGTTTCGATGCCAAAAGTGGCCACCGAACGACCAGAAGCCCGCAATTCTGCCGCCACATCTTCTAGCGGTAAACCCACTTTGTAAATCAACTGTCCACCCGGTTTAATTTGTCGGGCAAACTGCTTGTAAGTTTCTACCACGGCCTCCTCTGAGCCATAAATATCGAGGTGGTCGGCGTCCATCGAATTGAGCACGGCTACATCGGGGTTGAGGTGCAAAAAACTGCGGTCGTACTCGTCGGCTTCTACTACAATCCAATCGCTGTGCCCTTCCACAAAATTGCTACCCAAATTGCCCGAAATTCCGCCTACAAAAGCCGTAACATCCACCCCGCAGGCCCGAAGCAGGTGCGCTGCCATGGTACTAGTGGTGGTTTTTCCATGTGTGCCTGCGATGGCCACGCAGCGTTTGGCGCGGCTAATGATGCCCAGTACTTCGGCGCGTTTTTTTACGGGGTATTGCCGTTCCAAAAACCAATTCAATTCGGCATGTTCCTTCGGGACAGCGGGCGTAAACACCGCTAAATCAACGCCTTGTGGTATTTTATTAACATCGTCGTCATAGTGAACGTGCATTCCTTCAGCGCTCAGGGCGCGGGTCAGGTCGGTTTCGGTGCGGTCGTAGCCATGCACTTCCGCGCCATGAAGGCGGAAATAACGGGCCAAGGCCGACATGCCGATGCCGCCAATGCCAATGAAGTAAATGCGTTTTATGTCGTCGAAATTCATGTCTGTTTTATTGATTTTCTTTGGTTTCCGGTGGTACGGCTTGCAGCCAAGGCCCTGATTTGAGGTGTAAATCGCGCTGTGGGAATGGAATTTCGACCTTATTTTGCTGGAATGCCGCCCAAATAGCGAATCGCAAGTCGCTTTTTACCGTTTCGATTCTAAACAAATTGGTGCTATAAAACAGCAACGTAAAGTCCACCGAACTATCTCCAAAATTATCCAAGCGAACGCGGGGCGATAATTCTGACACATCCGTCATTAAGTCCGGATTGGCGTTGGCGCATTCCAAGAGTATTTTTTTCACTTTTAGAATATCAGAATTATATGAGACACCGACGGCGACCGAAAAGCGAGACACATGATTATCGAAACTCCAGTTGACTACGTTGTCGTTGACAAATTTGTGGTTGGGAATAATCATCATTTGATCATCCCGATTGCGAAATTGGGTAGTGCGCAGGTGAATTTCTTCAATACGACCTACTACGCCATCTACCTCAATGATGTCTCCTTTTTCAACCGTTCCTTCAAACAATAGGATAATGCCCGACAAGAAATCGGCAAAAATTTGTTGCAATCCGAATCCCAAACCCACCAACAAAGCCGCCGAACTGGCTACAATCCAAGTGAGTTTTAAGCCCGCCGTACTCAGAATCATTACTATGGCGATGAGCCAAATCAAATACTGGAACATCAGGAAGAAAGAGTGCTGCCGACCTGGATCCAACTGGCGTTTTTGCGACACTCGATGAAAAAACCTTCTGAACACATACAAGGCAATCCGCGCTCCCACATAGATGATGAGAAAGAGCAAAACTGTGTAAACCGACAGACCGAAACTGCCGACTTCAAAAATCTTATATTCTAAGATTTCTTTGATGTTCATTTGGCTTGCATTTTAGTCATTTTCAAAATTTCCTTCTGTCCACCCCGATTCATTTCAAAGTCGAGCGAAGAAAAATCCGCTTTCAAGAGTTTGACCAAAATTTCTTTTTTGTCTGTTTCGGTCGTGTACAACTTGTCTTTTTCCGTTCTCCACGTGCCATTTTGCTTTTGAGCACCAAATTCAGCCTTGTAGGTGCCGTCTTCTTCAAACTTAAAATGAACTTGGGCGGCATCTATTCCACTCGGTTTATCTTCAATAAGCCACTCAGTCCCTTGCCATTGGCCGAGCAATGCGGGGTTTTTATCATTGACTTTTTCGCAGGCGCTGAAAGCAAAGAGGAACAAAAACAGGATGGAGTATTTCATATTTTTTTTGTTTAAAATGTTGATTTTATCGGTTATTATTGGCTCTTTTGAGCCAGTTTAATGACTTCTCTTGCAATGGCTTCTGCGGCATTTGGCCGCCCCAACTGGCGAATACTTTCTCCGAGGCTAAAAGACATGGCTTCATTGCTCAAAATCAACAGTGCCTCTTGCAGCATTTTTTCATTGGCTTCTGCATCACTTACCCATCGAGCCGCCCCTTTTTCTACCAGTGCTAAGGCGTTTTTGGTCTGATGGTCTTCGGCTACATTGGGCGAAGGAATCAGAATAACGGGTTTTCCCACCAAACACAATTCACTGATACTCAGTGCTCCCGAACGAGAAATTAGCACATCTGCCGCCGCATACAACAAGTCCATTCGTTCTATAAATGCCCGACATTGCACATTGGGTAGTTTGGCGGTTTCCATCGCGGCGTATTCGTATTCATAAAATTTTCCACATTGCCACAGTGCCTGAATCCCATCGTATTTTTCAAAAAACTCCACATGGTCCCTCATGGCATTGTTCAGGGTTTTTGCTCCCAAACTTCCGCCAATCACCGCAATCGTCTTCTTTTTTGGGTCAAGTCCGTAGTACTGCATCGCTTCCGCTCTTTTCCCATCCAAATCCAATATATCTGCTCGCACCGGATTGCCCGTAAACACCATCCGATCTGGCGGAAAAAAAGCCTCCATGTGGTCGTACGCGACACATATACGCGCGGCTTTTTTGGCCAAAATTCGATTCGTCAAGCCTGCGTAGGAGTTCTGCTCCTGAATCAGCGTCGGGACGCACGCCCGCTGCGCCGCCCGCATGAGTGGACCGCTGGCGTATCCACCGGTTCCGACTACTACATCCGGTTGAAATTTCTTCACCAGATTCCGCGCTCGCCACAAACTTTTAAGCAGTTTGAAAGGAAAAGACAAGTTTTTTACACTCATTCTGCGTTGAAAACCAGCCACATTCAAACCTACAATCTCGTATCCCGCTTTTGGGACGCGCTCCATTTCCATTTTTCCGTGCGCACCTACAAACAGGAATTGCGCCTCGGGGTATAATTTTTTAATCGCATCAGCAATGGCAATGGCCGGGAAAACATGCCCGCCTGTACCGCCGCCGGTCACCATTATTTTAATTGTTCGATTGCTCATATTAAGTAGTCACCAATCTTAGGTTTTGGTGTGAAATGGGTTTTAAGGGGCTTGCTTATTCAACCAAAATGCTATTCAAGCCCTTCTATGTATTTCGACACGCTCAAAATCATTCCCAAAGCCAGGCATGTAAACAACACGCTCGTTCCACCCATCGAAACCAGCGGCAGGGTCAGTCCGGTAGCGGGTACAAGATTCAAATTCACCGCCATATTCGCCAAGGCCTGCACCGTCAGCATCAAACTCAGTCCGATGGCCAAAAACGCCCCAAACGCTTTGGGGCTATGGGTCACAAGGCGCACATTTCGCAAAAAAAGCAGCACATACAAGGCCAAAATGACGGCCCCTCCCAGCAATCCGTATTCTTCACAAATGATGGCATAAATAAAGTCGGCACTGCAATACGGCAGGTAGTGCCGCATCATGGAGTTGCCTGGGCCGTTGCCGAAAATACCCCCTTTTGCGATGGCAATTTTGGCTTGTTGCACCTGATAACCGCCGTCTTCATCGTGCAAAAAGGTTTCTACCCGTCGTTCCCAAGTATCCACCCGCACCAAATCCCATTCGGGATATACCTTCCCAATGCTTACCAATGCCGCAAAAACCATGGCTCCCAACACCATCATCATAATGATATACTGCGCACTCACCCGTCCGATAAACATCAATAAAATACAGGTGGCAAAAAGCACCAATGCCGTACTGAGGTTGGAAGGCGCAATGAGGCCACACACCAACACTACGGGGATGATAATCGGGAAAAAGGCTTGTCTCAAACTGTTGATATACTCCTGTTTAATGGTTAAAGCACGCGCCACGTAGATAATCAGCGCAATTTTGGCCATTTCGGAGGGTTGAAAACTCACCCCAGCAAAACTGATCCAACGGTTCGCATCATTGATGTTCGTCCCAAAAAACAGGGTAAAAATCAGCAACGGAATGGTCAGGAATAGCATCGGTCGAGCCAACTGCTGATACCGCCGATAATGAATCAAATGCCCCAGATAAATCAAAAAAAGTCCAAATGCCAGTTTCACGACATGCCCCACCAGCATTCCGGTGGTATTGCCCCCACGGCTGCGCCAGGCTTCCCATCCGGAGGAGGAGAATACCGCCAAAACGCTGAACAAGCTCAGCACGGCCACGATCATCCAGATGGTACGATCGCCCCTTAATTCTGCTGCTATGCGGTTGCCGAGAGACATTTTTTTTTGTGGTTAGTTTTTAGTGTTAAGCGGTGAGTTTTTTAGTGGTAAGCGATAAGAGGTGAGTGCTTACCGCTTATCTCTTACCACTAAAAAATACATTTCTTTGTACTGTTTGGCGGCTTTTTCCCAGGTAAACCGGGCGGCCCAGGTGCTTATTTTTTGTGCTTTTTTGGGGTCATTTTGGTAGTCTTGTATGCCTTCTTGGAAGGTTTTTTGAAGGTGGTCGGGGTCAAAATTTTGAAAGTAGTAGGCTTCTTTTCCGCCTATTTCTGGCAAACTGGTTTTATTGGATAAAAAAACCGGCTTCCCAAACGACATGGCCTCTATGACGGGCAATCCGAAGCCTTCTGATAAGGAAGGAAACAAGAGTGCTTCGCAGGTTTGGTAGTAGGCTTGCTTTTCTGTCTCGTTCACAGGCCCACAAAACCGAACCCGATCGGATACCCCCCAACGGGCGGCTTCTTTTTCAATCACAGCCTGATAGCCGCGGCTATCGGCCCCCGCAATCACCCAATCGTAGCCGCTTTCCGCCGCTAAAAGCGGCATCAAAACGTGGTAGTTTTTTTTCGGATGAATCCCTATTGAAAACAAAAACGGACGCGTGATGCCTACTTTAACGGACTGATTATCAACCGAATAGGGGGCCATAAAACCACCATTGTAAATTACTTTCTCCGCTACGCCCGCAGGCACTTGCAAAAACTGGTGTACCCAATCGCGCACATATTCTGAAATATACACCAGCCCTTTTGCGGCATTCATCGTGCGCTGCATTTTCGCCAAACGCTCATTTTTTTTCGCCACCGAATAATCCGGACGATCCAGAAAATTCAAATCATGGATGGTATAAATCAGGGGTATATTCCGGTTGCGCGGCTTAAATTCAGAATCTTGGTGCATGCAATGCCACACATCGGCGTCTATCTCCATGCCAACCCATTTGTGCCAAGGTTTCACTTCCCGATGTTCCACCGAACCCCCAAAAATACCCACACTCGATGCTGGCACCATGCAAGCAAAATCCAAGCCCGCCACCGACGTATCAGCAGCAAAAGCATGGCCCAAGTGCAGGCAATACTGCCCTAAGCCAGAGTACGGATTTCGCAAACGTTCCATTTCAAGTGCAATCGTTGGCATTTTCTATTGGTTTGGGAGGTTTCGGACAGCGGCTTTAAATTGCTCCCCCCGATCCTCATAATTTTTAAACAAATCAAAACTTGCACACGCCGGACTCAACAGCACGGTATCTCCTGATTTCGCCCATTCGAGGGCAGCCCCCACCGCCGCTTCTGCGCTGTTCGTTTCCACCATCGGCTTATTCATCGGGCCAAAAACCGCCTTTAATTGTCCGTTTTCTACGCCCATGCAAACGATGGCCTTCACCTTTTTTCTCACCAGCGACAAGAGTGGCGAATAGTCGTTGCCCTTGTCTTGGCCGCCTACAATCCACACCGTAGGCGTCTCCATCGCTTGCAGGGCATAAAAAACGGAATCTACATTGGTTGCTTTCGAGTCGTTTATCCATTGTACCCCCGCGATATTGGCCACTGGCTCCAATCGGTGTGGGGGCGGTGTGAAGCTGTTTAGTCCTTCCTGAATCGCCACTTTTTCGGCCCCCAACTGCAGCGCTACCCGAATGGCACACACGGCATTGAACATATTATGGGGCCCACGAAGGGCGGTTTGGCTCATGTCAAAGGTTTCTTTTCCGACTTTTATCGCCCCATTTTTGTAAAAACCTTTCCGAATGGCGATGGTCTTGGCAGCGGTTTCTACCCAATTTGCCCGCAAAATCGGATCAAAGGCGTTGTACATAAATCGGTCGCTGCGTTGCTGATTTTTCGTAATCCTAAACTTGGCCGCCGCATATTTTTCCAACTGATACTCGTATCGGTCGAGGTGGTCGGGGGTGATGTTGAGCAATAGGGCAATTTTGGGCCTAAACTGCTGAATATCATCCAGTTGAAAACTCGATATTTCTAATACAAAAACCCGCTTGGGGTCTTTTTCTGACTTGTTTTTCAGGTCATCTAGCACCATTCGCGCGAACGAATTGCCCACATTTCCGCCTTTTCTAACGGGTAATCCGGCCGTTGTTAACAGGTGGTGAACCAGTTCGGTGGTGATCGTTTTGCCATTAGACCCCGTGATGGCTACAATTTGGCATTTGCCCGCATGCCGCCATCCCAACTCTATCTCCCCTACTACGGGAATGTTTTTTGCCCGAATGGCCTTCATTACCTCGGTTTGTTCTGGAATACCGGGGCTTTTGATGATTTCTGTTGCATTCAGAATTTGGTCGAGCGAATGCTGATTTTCTTCCCAGCGAATGTTAGCAGCGTCCAACTCGGCTTTGTAGGCGAGTTTAATCGGGCCTTCGTCGCTCACGAATACGTCGAAGCCCAAGTGCTGAGCCAAGAGGGCCGCACCTGTACCGGATTCACCGGAGCCTAGTATGACGACTTGTTTTTTCATTTTTTTCTGCTGTAACTATCTGATTTTCAGGGTTATGATGGTGGCGACAGCCAATAGTATTTGAATAATCCAGAAGCGGACCGAAATGGTGACTTCGTGGTATCCTTTTTTCTGATAATGATGGTGCAGCGGTGCCATTAAAAACACCCTGCGCCCTTCTCCGTATTTTCGTTTGGTATATTTGAAATACCAGACTTGAATAATAACCGACAGATTTTCAACCAAAAACACACCGCAGAGCAATGGAATCAGCAATTCTTTTCTCGTTACGATGGCCAGTGCTGCTATAATTCCGCCCAAAGTCAAACTGCCCGTATCGCCCATAAAAACCCGGGCTGGATACACGTTGTACCACAAAAAACCGATGCAACCACCCAGCAAACAGGCCGAAAAAATCACCAATTCGCTGCTGTACGGGATATAAAAAATCTTCAAAAAATCAGCCGCCACGGAGTTGCCACTCAAATAGGCCAACATCCCCAAAGCCGCAATCACAATCGCCGATACACCCGCCGCTTGCCCGTCTAATCCGTCTGTCAAATTCGCCCCGTTGCTCACCGCCGTGATGACCAAAATGACCATAATCACAAAGAAAATCGAACTCAAATCGCGGGCATTATCCCCTAAAAACCACAAAAAGCCGGAGTAATCCAACTCATTATTTTTAAAAAACGGCAAATTCGTGATCGGTGCTTTTACGTACACCATTTCCCGATAAGTATTGGCCGCCGTTGGGTCTTTGATAAAAAGCGATTCCATTACGGTGTAGCCTTTTTGGGCGGCTACCGCTGGCTCCATACGCACCACTACATCATCATTCACCAACATGGTGATGCCCACAATGAGGCCCAAACCCACCTGCCCCAGTATCTTAAATTTGCCTTTGAGGCCCTCTTTATCTTTTTTAAACACCTTAATGTAATCATCCAAAAAGCCGATGGCAAACATCCAAATCGTACTAAAAAGCATGAGCAGGATATACACATTGTCCAAACGAGCCAGCAGAAAGCACGGAATCAGGGTGGCCGCTACTATGATAATTCCGCCCATCGTGGGCGTGCCGGATTTGGATGTTTGTCCAGCCAACCCCAAATCCCGCACCGTCTCTCCAATCTGCAATTTTTGCAGCCAACGGATGATCCACTTGCCAATAATCATCGAAATCAACAGTGACAAAATCATGGCCATCCCCGCCCGAAACGAGATAAACTTGAACAGCCCCGCTCCTGGCAGGTCGTAATGCTCTTGTAAATATTCAAAAAGATGGACAAGCATGGTGTTACCCTTGAATTCGGTTTTGGGACTTTTAATTCGGTTGTAGGGCAATTTGCATCGCCCCGCAACCTGCTCAAAATCAAAATAGTAGTCCCTCCACTATTTTATCTTACCGAGCTGGTTGGTATTTTGGCAGTGTTTATTCTGCGAAAAACCGCCCCAACGTCTGTTTATCGTCGAAGGGGTGTTTTACCCCGTTTATCTCTTGATATTTTTCGTGGCCTTTTCCCGCCACTAAAATCACATCGTTTGCCCCTGCCATTCGAACGGCTGTTTTGATTGCTTGCGCTCGGTCGGGAATGATCAGCGTTTTGCGCAACCCTTCTGCATCCAATCCGGCTTCCATGTCGGCCAAAATCGCCGCGGGATCTTCGGTCCGCGGGTTATCTGCTGTCAAAATCAGTTGATCGCTGTAATGAGCCGCTGTTTTCGCCATCAAAGGCCGTTTTGTTTTATCTCGATCGCCGCCCGCTCCCGTTACGGTAATGACTCGGGCTGTTTTTTTCTTAAGTTGTACAATGGTTTCCAGCACTTTTTCGAGCGCATCGGGGGTATGGGCATAGTCCACAATTCCGATGCAGCCCATTTTGCTTGGATGAACCAAATAATCAAACCGGCCTTCCGCTCCCGTCAGGCTGCTCAGCACCGTCAAAATCTCCTCATCTGAGCGTTCTAAACCGGACAACTTTGCCACCGCAAAAGCCGCTGTCAAATTGTAGGCATTAAAATCGCCTATCATTCTAGCGTGAATTTCTACTCCATTTAGGGTCAAATGCAGGCCATCGAGGCTATTTTCGATGATTTTCGCCTTGAAATTGGCCGGTTTTTTCAATCCGTAAGTCTGTTTTTGCGCTCGGGTGTTTTGCATCATAATCATCCCGTTTCTATCATCCACATTGGTGAGCACAAACGCCCCGGCGGGCAAATCGTCAAAGAACTTCTTTTTCGCATCGCGGTAATTGGCGAAGGTTTTGTGGTAGTCGAGGTGGTCGTGGGTCAGGTTGGTAAAAACCCCGCCCTGAAACCTCGCCCCCGCAATGCGTCGCTGATGCACCGCGTGGCTACTCACTTCCATAAACACATACGCACAACCCGCATCCGCCATTTCTCGCAACAAAGCGTGCAAACGAACCGCATCCGGCGTGGTATGGGTACTTTCCAGCACCCGCTCCCCTACCCGATTTTCTACGGTTCCAATCAGTCCGCAGGTATGGCCCAAAGCCGTAAACAACTGCCACAACAAGGTGACGGTGCTCGTTTTTCCATTCGTTCCGGTCACGCCAATCAAGGTTATTTCCCCCGATGGATGCCCGTAAAATTGGGACGCCAACTGGCCCAATGCCTCCGCCGCATCGGTTACTTGTACCCAAGTGACAGATGACTCTGCCGGAGCGACTTGCTCGCAAACAATGGCGGTAGCCCCCTTTTCGATGGCTTTGTCAATGAACTGATGCCCGTCGGCACTTGCACCACGAACCGCTACAAACAGGTCTCCGGGTTGCACTGCGCGGCTATCGAACCGGATTTGGCCAATTTCGAGGTCAGTGCTTCCCAGCGTTTGAAGCAGAGGCAAGTCTTGGAGCAGTTGGTTCAGTCGTATCATGTTCTTTTATTCTAAAAATAACACACAGGTTTGACCACTCGCCCGCGTTCCAGGCGACAAACTTTGCCTGCGCACCTTTCCGACGCCTTGCACACGTACCCGACAGCCTCGATTTTCGAGCAGATAAATGGCGTCTTTCAAGCCCATTCCTATCACAGATGGGATATTTTTATCGTTCACGGTGCGGGGTTGCATTTGTATGCCCAAACTGTCTTTCGACACAATCACCGACCAATCGGTTTCTTCCTCTGACGCACTAAAATCCAGTCCGAGCCACCGCATGCTTTCTTTCAAATCTGTTCTTGCCCCTGCATCATAACTTGGCAACTGACTGTATTTCAAGGGTATAGGCGGCGCGGCATTGATTGGCTTGTGCATATCCGCTTTCATGGCAAAACATTTTTCGGCAATTTGCCTAAACACTGGTGCAGCCACTTCTGCTCCGTGATATCCGCCTCTTTCGGGTTCAGAAATCACCACAATGCAGGAATACACGGGGTTTTCGGCGGGGAAAAATCCGCAAAAACCGGCTTGGTGTCGAATGCCTTTCGTGGCTTTAAATTTGTGGTAATTTAACTGTGCGGTGCCCGTTTTACCCGCCAATTCGACATAGGGTGAGCGAATATTTCGGGCCGTACCGGATACCACTACTTCTCGCAATAATTCTTGGGCTTTTCGAATGGTATTTTTGGAAGCAATGCTTTTTTTAATGGTGTAGGGCTTAAATTCTTTAATCGTTTCGCCGTAGTGTTCGGTGCGTTGCACGAGATAAGGTTTCATCATTCGGCCATCGTTGGCTACGGCATTGTAAAAGGTGAGCATTTGCAAGGGGGTGAGCAACATTTCGTAGCCGATGCTCATCCACGGGAGGGTCGTTCCGCTCCACTCACTTTTAGGGTCGTTGGGGTTTTTGATGATGGGGTTCTCTTCGCCTCCGATTTCAATTCCGGTGGGCATATCGAGGTTAAAGCTCCGCAGTTTGTCAATGAAGGCGGAAGGATTGCTTTTAAAAAACTTCTGGACTAAGGTAGCGGTGCCTACGTTGGAAGATTCTGCGAAAATCCGTCGGATACTCATAGAGTCCTGTCCGTGGGGAGAGGCATCTACCAAGGTTTCTTCATAAATTTTCACTTTTCCGCCAAATACAGGCACTTTTTCATCAAAATCCTTCAATTCGCCCATTTCCATCATAGCCATAAAGGAGGCTAATTTGAATATTGAGCCAGGTTCTACTCGCTCGCCGACGGCGTAGTTGTAGGTTTCCCAATAGCCTACTTTCCCGTTGGATTGGGTGCGACCGATGTTGGCCATGGCCCGAATCTTTCCGGTTTTCACCTCCATCACTATGGCACAGCCGTGGTCGGCATTGTGCGTCTGGCAGGCATTGAGTAGGGCGGATTCGGCGGCATCTTGAATATTGATGTCGAGCGTTGTCACGATGTCGTCGCCCGAAGCGGGTTCAATTTCCGCCAAATCATTGATGGGAATATAGACATCGCCTGGTACGCGTAGCATCAGTTGTTTGGGCAAATTATCTCGTTTCCCATCCAAAATGGTGTTAAAACTGCCTTCCAGCCCCACGGGCAAAGCCCCTTCCCGCTGGGCATATCCGATGGTCCGTTGTGCGAGTATTTTGAAGGGTCGTTCACGTTTGCTCACCTGTTCGGCGATAAACCCGCCAGCGTGTCGGCCTTCCTTGAAAATGGGGAAATTCTTGATTAACAAGTACTTAGCGTAGGAAAGATTTTTCGCAATGGGTACGTATCGAATTCCGCGGGTGAGGGGGTCAGCGTTGCGCAAGGTATCAAGCCACTGGCGGTAGGCTCCTGGTGTGTACTGCTGATCCACATACGTAGAGAGCAACCACGCCAGGCTATCTACTGCTTGGTCGTTGAAAATCTCGGCGGTTAAGCCTTCTGCTTTTGCATCAAAATGTATGTCAAAGAACGGCAATGAGGTGGCCATTAAAGAGCCGTCGTCTGCTAAGATATTCCCTCGCTGACTGGGCACGTCCACCAATTTCACGTACAAACTATCCGCTTTCGCCTCCCAAATGTGTGCGTCGGTCACCGTGAGGGTAAACAGACGTGTCAAAATCACGACCGCCACCACCAGCACCAAGGCTGCCACCGAGTACACTCGGACAAGGACTTCGTTTTTGACATTCATCTTTTTGAGTGATAAGTGATTAGTCTTAAGTGGTTAGTGGGGCTGGGCATGTTGCATGTTTTTTGGGTTTCATTTTTGGGTTGCTTGGGGGTATCCAGAACTTATCTCTAAACATTTAACACTTACCGCTCAAAACTTACCGCTCAAAAAGAATCACTTTTGGCCCCTTATTTTCCAAATCCAGTCCTACGGGTTCGAGGCTTTCATCTATTTGCGATTGCATGGATTTATACATAGTTTCGCTTTTTATGGATGTGTACTCCCATTTCAACTCCTTGATTTCTTTTTGCAGGCTTTGAATGCGTCGTACTCCTTTTTCGGCGAAGTGTGCATTGGCAATGTACAAAATACCCAACCCACCCAGAAAAAGCAGGAATTGAAAGTTGCCGAACACCAAATCGGTGGTTTGGCGACTGACGTTTAGGGCGTTGAGTAATTTGTTAGCCAAAGTCTTTTTTAGTGGTTAGTGGTTGGTCATTAGTGTTAAGAGGTTAGTGGGGGTGTGCGTGTTTGGGTGTTCTTTTGGTTTCATTTTTGGGTTACTTGGGAATGTTTTATACTTACCTCTTATCACTAACCACTTGCACTTTAGAGGCAACGCGAAGTTTTGCGCTTCTGGATCGTTTATTTTGAGCCGTTTCTTCAGCACTGGCTTCAATGGGTTTTTTAGTTATCATAGTCCAGGGGCGGGTAATATTCCCGTAAAAATCTTGGTTGAGTTGGCCCGAAACATGGCCTGTTTTTAGAAAGTTTTTCACCATCCGATCTTCCAACGAGTGGAATGTGATGATGGCCACGCGTCCGCCGGGTGCCAGCATTTCTAGGCTGTCTTTCAAAAAGTCTTCCAGCGCACCCAATTCATCGTTCACCTCCATTCTCAGGGCCTGAAATACCTGCGACAAATAGCGCATACGCTCACCCATTAGGTTTTGAGCGCACAATTCCACCAAATCTCTGGTGGTTCGGAAGGGCTTTTTGCCTCGTTCTTGTACCACGGCATGCGCCAAGGTTTTGGAATTACGCAATTCGCCCAACTCGCTAAAAATCCGCTGCAACTCCTCCGCACTGCGGGTGTTGAGCAAATCGGCCGCCGTGAGCACCTCGTAGCGGCTCATGCGCATATCCAAGGCTGCTTCAAAGCGATAAGAAAAGCCGCGCTCTGGTGTATTCAACTGGTGACTACTCACACCCAAATCTGCTAAAATGCCCTGAACGGTACCTACTCGCACGCCTTCCGCGCGCAACTGTCGTTTCAAATGCCTAAAATTCGACGGGATGAATAGAAAACCCGGATGAGATTCAAACTCCGGTTGTTCGGTATTCTTCCGTGCATCTTCGTCCTGATCAAAGGCAAATAAGCGGCCTTTCCCGCCCATTTTTTCCAAGAGTAACTTCGAGTGTCCTCCACCGCCAAAAGTGGCATCTACATAAATTCCACCGGATGTAACATCCAGTAAATCAATGCTTTCGTTGGGTAAGACAGACTCGTGATACAATTTTTTAGTGGTAAGAGGTTAGTGTTAAGAGTTTGGTGGGGGTGTGCTTAATTGGGTGCTTTTTGGGCACATTTTGGGTTGCTTCGAGCAGGTTTCGTACTTATCACTTATCACTAACCCCTTACCAATCAAGTACTTACCTCTTATCACTAATCACTTACAACTCAATCTCGTTCCCCATCACGTCGTTGGCCAAATCGGCAAATTCGTTCGGATCAAAGGCGGCAGTAGAAGCGTAGTAATCGGGCGACCAGATTTCGATTTTCTCGTTCATCGCCAGCAATACGGCTTCTTTTACAATGCCCGCATAATCCATCAAAGGCTTCTGTAACAGGATTCTGTCCGCGCTGTCAGTGGTAAGTGGGTAGGCTCCGTAATGGAAGGAGCGTACAAAAGCGCGGTTCCGGTCGTTGAAACTATTGAGACGGCTTAACCTAGCAGAAATGCCATCCCAGACCGGTTTGGGGTAAAGTGTGAGACACTTTTCAAAACCCCGATTGACTACAAACTCATAGGTCGAACCCTCCCCTTTTGACCCGGCTGCAAGAGCGGGCAACTGGCGGAGCAGCGCGGTTGGTAAGCGCAAGCGGCCCTTGTCATCAAGGGACACTGGATATTCACCAATGAGTTGCATGGTATGTGTAGGACTATACTTCTGCTAAGCATGAGCCGGGACAAATGTGGGATCGGTCACCATTTCACAAGGACAAAAGTAAGTGCAGTTTCCATATTTTCCCATAAATCTCCACCAAAAGGTTGCTTTTTTGCAAAAAAATATTTTATTTATTACGTAAATAACTAAAAATCAGATGTTTATGAAAATTTAAAAAAGCAAAATATTTTTACATTTTTTTATAAAAAAAATCATTTTTCCTAAAAAACGCTTTATTCGCTGTTATTTTTTAGAAAAATTACATAAATTTGACAACAAAAATTAAAAAAATAAGGGTAAATACCATACTTGTGGTAAAATGTGGGGATACACCTGCATTTCCTTATTTTTTGCGGTAAAATATGGGGACAGCCGCCGCCCTAGGGTGGCCCTTGTTTGGGTTTTTACTTTGGAGTGAACGTGGAAACGCATTGATTTTTGTAAGGCTAATTTTGCTGTCAGATTCGGGTAAAATCCGGCGAAAAAATGAACGCAGCACAAAGCAATACAGGCCACTCTCAGCCCAATTCTGAATGCCCAAACAACTTTTTAAACCTTTAATTTGGGTTCATCCGTATCAAAATGATTCACATTTGAAAAAAAAGGTATTTTGTGGCCTCGTTTGTTGGGGGACAAACGAAGAACAAGCACGGTATTCGGAGAAATATGACTCAATTTTCTCCAAAAACCCGTGCACAAAAACCGATCAAAATATGAGAAACACCCTGCTTTGCCTTGGCTTAGCCATTACCATAATTGGACACGCTCAGACGGCACACCCTTGGGAGTTGGGGCTAAGTGCGGGGGCTGCTGCCTACCACGGCGACTTGTATTCCTTTCAGGGGTCGGCCCCAGCCTACAACGCACAGCCTAGTTTCGCCCTGTACGGACGTAAAAACCTCCACAACACATTTGCAATACGTGCTAATTTGCTTTTTGCAAAACTTACAGCACAAGATGTACACCCGCGAGCACCTGCATGGCAACAAACCCGCGGACTGTCATTTAGCGCACCTTTATTGGAGGGGAGTGTACTGGGAGAATGGTACCCATGGGGACTTTACAAAACTAAAAACAGGCGCAAAAAGGCCGTTTTAAGCGAAAAAAGGCGTGCATTGGCTCCATTTATTGCTTTTGGGGTGGGGGTGGTATATGCCAAGCCTACTACCCAATGGAACGATGCAAGCCCGAACGAGTTCCTCGACCCATTGCTCGTTCAAATTGATAAAAACCACGCTCCTAAGCCCGATGTAAGCATCCCCCTAGGCATTGGCATTCGAGGAAAACTGTCTCAACGCTGGACGCTGGGGCTACAAGCAATCGTCGCACCCACCCTTTCCGATTATCTCGATGGGGTGAGTGTGGCGGGCAATCCAGCCAAAAACGACTGGTTGGGCACCGTTCAGGCCAGTATCAGCGTATCATTTGGCAAAAATAAATCAGGTCGAAAAAACACGGTCGCCGCTGAACGGGCGCCCTTAGAAGACCGAGACGGCGATGGTATCCCCGATGAATACGACGCCTGCCCGGATACTGCCGGCCTGCGCTCGCTGCTGGGCTGCCCCGACCAAGACCGAGATGGTGTAAAGGACTCGGAAGACGATTGTCCATACGTGGTTGGCTTGTACGCCCTGCGCGGCTGCCCCGATACCGACGGCGATGGCATTGCCGACAAAGACGACCATTGTCCGGACTTGAAAGGGGTGGCGGCTTTTCAGGGCTGTCCTGCGGTAGATCGCGACGAAGACGGAGTAGCCGATGCCGAAGATTTATGCCCCGACATGAAAGGAGAATCTCGCTGGAAAGGCTGTCCCGACACCGATGGGGATGGCCTTCCGGACAATAAAGATGGATGTCCGGGCATAGCAGGGCCAGCCAACTTGCGCGGTTGTCCGGATAGCGACGGGGACGGGATATCGGACAAAGAAGATGAGTGCCCTACCCTGCCGGGATCAGTAGAAAAAAACGGTTGTCCGGATGCGCTGCCCGCGGCGGCAGGCGTACCGTTTAAGGCTGTTTATTTCGGCTCCACTTTGCAGGAATGGTACAAGACCTCTTTGGCTACGCTGCAGGAAGTGCAAGAAATTTTGGAAAGCGATGCGGCATTGTTTGCGCGCATTGAAGGGCATACGGATAATACCGGCCGCGAGCCAGCCAACGACCTTTTAGCAGAAAAAAGAGCCAAAAAATGCCTAGACCACCTAGTTTCAAGGGGAATTGACCCCAAAAGACTGCATTATCTAGGTTACGGCTCACAAAAACCCGCTTTCCCCAACGATACCCGTGAAAACCGACAACTCAACCGACGCGTAGAAATCTATTTTTACCGCAAATAAAAATTCCGTTTCTGCGGAACGGGAGGGAATGCCGCCGTTTCTACAAAGAAATTGTCCGTACGGAATAGCATTACAGCAGATTCGTAAAACCACCTAAAAACATAATGCCTATGTGCCTATGTGGTTCAGCAACAACCAAACAGTAACTCGTAACATGGATTTTGGAAAACTAACATCCGTAGATCAAATCAACTTTCAACTCCCGCCAGAGCCACCTCAAAACGCGGCCATCTTAGCCAGCGCCCCCCAAATACAGTCGCCCACCTTATACGTCGGCCCCACAGGGTACAACATGAAAGCATGGGTGGGTAAATGGTACCCAGTCGGTGCCAAAGAGAAAGACTTTTTGACGCATTATGCGGCCCAATTCAACACCATTGAGTTCAACACCACCCATTATCGGATGCCCGATGCTGCTTCGGTAGCCCGTTGGCGAGCCGCCGTTCCGCCCGATTTCCGGTTTTGTCCTAAAGTGCCTCAAAGCATCAGTCACGCCCGCGATTTGGGCCTTACTGGGCCGGAACCAGCGATATTCGCCCAAGCCCTCGCCGGTTTAGGCGACACCTTGGGACGCAGTTTTCTGCAGTTACCGCCCCATTTTGGACCGCGGGATCTGCCCATACTCGCCCGATTTTTGGAAGTATTTGCCCCACAAACACCGCTTTCGGTAGAAGTGCGGCATCCGGATTTCTTCCAACACGCGGAGGCGGGCGCGGCCTTATTCGACCTGCTAACCCACCACGGCGCAGCCGCCGTCATCACCGATGTATCGGGCCGCCGAGATGTATGCCACTTGCGGCTCACACAAGGCCAAACCCTCATTCGATTTGTAGGCAATGGTTTGCATCCCAGCGATTATACTAGAATAAAGGATTGGGCCGAGCGGCTGCGGCTTTGGTTTGAACAAGGCTTACAAACCGCCTATTTTTTTACACACGAACCCGATAATCTGCTCACGCCAGAATTGGCTGCGTATTGTATCGAAACATTTTCCAAAAGTATGCCGGGGGTAACAATGCGCGGCCCATCCCCGGTGGGAGGGCAACAGGGCACTTTATTTTAGGTGCAAATCACCCTTCGATAATGGGCAGCATTTCAACCGCCTTTTCAGACCTTTGCAAGCACTTTTTTATTCAATTCGACCCTTTTTATGCTTAAAAATACCCTTTTTGGACTCGCCGTGCTGACTTTTTTCGCCTGCCAAAACGCACCCCTTATCCCGGGAGATGCCAGCCACCCACCTGTATACGCCAAATCGGACCTACAAAAACTAGACTGGATCCGCGGCACTTGGAAAAGCGAGGTGTCCGGCACCGGCTATTACCAGACATTTCACTTTCCGTCAGATAGTGTACTGGAAATTGTGTCGTACCAATTTAACGGAAAAGACACCTCAGGCACAACCGCCGCTTCGGTTTATTGGAAAAACGACCATTTATACATGGGCCCCAACGGCGAATGGGTAGCCGTACTCCTTGACCAAGGTAAGTTTCAATTGGACCCCATTCACTCAGGTTGGCACAGCATTTCTTGGACTAAAAACAGCGCAGACCAATGGACGTTTGAGCAGCAAAAAACAGATTTCAAGCGTACCATCACAATGAAGCGCCAACCGGAACTATCCACGTTATTGCAGCAATAAGTACGAGGTCACAACATCCAACAAAAAGAAGCCCCTCCAATCATCCGACTGGAGGGGCTTCTTTGCAGCATTTATGTCAAAAACTTAAGCGCGCGCTTATGCGCGTGACTCTTTGCCGAGTTTTTTTACATTTTCGCCCATTCCGGCTTCGCGCCAGATGGCTTTTTTAACTTTTTTCGCGCCTTTGGTTTTTTCCGCCATCATCACCGCATTAACGGAGTTCACGGTACCGCCACTTACAGAAAGTTCAGAGAACTTCACTTTTTCCGTTCTGGAGCCAGGCTTCAAAACCATTCCATCCTGCTTCAATACAGAACTTTCCATGATTTTTTTCACCTGTACCGCCGAAAGTTCGGGGTAGTAAGAACGAAGGAGGGCCGCAACACCTGCTGCTGCAGGACTGGCCATGGAAGTACCACTGGCTGGGCCGTATTTTCCGTCCGGCACGGTTGAATTCAACTGAACGCCCGGAGAGAAAAAGTCCACATTTTTCTTACCGTAGTTAGAAAAACCAGCCACACGGTTTTCACCGGATTTCCAGTTAAGTGCGCCAATTTCCATCCAGGTAGTAATCTGCTTTTCTTTGCCGAAAAGGCCTTTTTTAATAGGCTTTTTCAATTCGTCGTTCGGGAAATTAGGGGCTGTATCATTGTTTTCAGAACTGTTGCCTGCTGCATGCACCAACAATACGTCGTGTTGAGCCGCGTAACGCATCGCCTGATCTACATACCATTTGTCGGGGCTATACCCTTTACCAAAAGACATATTGATAATGCTTGCACCGTTATCTACCGCATAGTAAATAGCGTTGGCTACGTCTTTATCGCGCTCATCGCCATCAGGTACACAGCGTACAGTCATAATACGCACATTATCTGCCACTCCTCTGATACCGATATCGTTGTTGCGATTGGCTGCAATGATACCTGAAACGTGTGTACCGTGGAAGGCATCTGGGCCTTCGTATTCATTGGTACCATAGAAGCGATTGGTCATATCATTGGGGTCATCACCGACCATAGTGCGGGAATTGTAGTCTGGATTTAGTTGGAATTCTACTTGATTGTAGAAATACTCAGAGGATTGTTTTTTAGCATCCTCCAAGTCCTGACGAGAAGTCAAGCCTTGCGCCATAACGCGTTTCATCAAATCAACAGAGCCTTTCAGTTCTTCGTCAGAAGCAACATCAATGGCGTCGAGGTTTTCAGTGGTCAATTCTTTACCCGCGAGTGCTTTTTCTACCATATCCAAAGCATCTTCAATGGGCTTGAGTTGAGCGGTAGCATTTTCCATTCCATTCACGGCTTGGCTGCGCTGCTCTTCGAAATCTTCCTTGATTTTTTCCCAATATTTGAATTCTTTAGCGGCATCGCCGTGCAAATTTTTGGGTTCGGTACCAGCAAAACGCTTTTTCAAACGGGCGTATTCGCGGGTCAATTCAAGGGTTTCGTGGTTTACATTGCCGCCGGGGCCAGCCAAGAAATTCCAGCCGTGGATATCATCCACATATCCGTTGTTGTCATCGTCTTTGCCATTTCCAGGGATTTCACCCGGATTTACCCACATGACGTCTTTTAGATCTTCGTGATCTACTTCAACGCCAGAATCCAGGACTGCCACAATGACGGTTTGGCTTTTTTTATTTTTGCTTTTCAGCAGTTTGATGGCTTCATCTCCACCTGTTCCGTTTACTTTATCGGCCGAAGCATCCATAGTAAACCAGTTTTCAGGGGCTTTGCTTTGCGCTGTCAACACCAAGCCAGGAAGGCAGGCTAGTACAACGAGCAGACTCTTCTTTACATTCATGTCAGAAAAAGATTTTAATGAAAAACGATTTTAGAATTATTCCTTTTGAACGACAAAAGTAGGGCGTTGTGCGCGGAAACTAGGAAGTTTAGACCAAAATGCGGGGAATAGGGCCGTACGCCACAAAACCACGGCTAGAATGCTACTCTGAGCAGCAGAAACATTTGACGCTTTTGCGCCAAATGTTTCATTTCGGCATTTTTTTTGTGCGATCATTTTCATCCATAATTTCAGCTTATTTATTCACCGAGTTTGTCGAACTATGCCTTACAATGGCCTAAAAAAAACCTTTTTGACATTCTCACAATCCATTTACCGCATGTTTACCCGCACTTTTTCACTGTTACTCCTTCTTTTGCTAGGTCTTCCAAGCCTTCGCGCGCAAGCCCCCCAATACGGTATCAAGATGGACACTGGCCAAGTGGAGCCCAATCAAATCACCTGTCGGCCCGTCCTAGCCAAGGGATTTTCCAACATCATCTCTTTTCAACATGTGCACCATTGGGATGAGAATGTGTTGCAGTACCACAGTTTTGAATATGTCAATTTGCCCTCTCCGGGCCAAAACGAGCACAAACTCGTGTCGCCCAACAGCCTCGCGGTGGCGTGGGCTAGTATCCTAGGCGGCGGAATTTCCATTCCGAATGGCCAAATTGTCTATAAAATTTGCTTCACCGCCATTGCGCCTGTGGGTAGTAGTTCCGCCATTTATGCAGACGGGCAAGGATTGCCGCCGTCCGCAGGTGGAGCCGAGGCTTATAATACATCCTTCCAAGATGTGTGGAATTCGGTTAGAAATGAGCCGGGATTGGTGCAGGTAGTGTTGCAGAGCAGCACGGAAACGGCCCTAAAAGAAGCCAAAAATACCTTTGAGCTAAGCCCAAACCCCACCCAAAGCACTGCTCAAGTCCGATTTAACACCCCCTCGGCGGGCACTATGCTGCTGAGCATCACGGATGCCACTGGCCGCCGCGTTTTAGAACAAAAAATCGTGCATTCCGACGGAGAAAACACCTTTCAAATCCCGCAAAATGCGCTGATTTCCAAGGGCCTATATCAAATTACTCTGCAAAATGGGAAAGAAATTAGCACACAAATTTTGAGCGTGTTGTAGCATGAAAATTTGATTTCAACCGCCCATTACCCACTTGAAAATTGAACCTTGGGCATGGAGCATGGGGCCTTCTTTAAAATTTTAAACTTTAAAATGCCCAACGCTCAATGCCCAAGTCTCAATTTTCAAGTATCAAAACCAGCTAGTCTTTTTACGAGTAGATTTTCGTGCGCCACCCACACCCAACACGCCCAACAAGGCCCGACCCAAACCCGAAGCCACCGTGCGGCCGAATTGGCGCATAGTGGGGTCTTTCATGACGGTATCAAACATGGTCGGTTCTTCTTTTTCTTTTCGGGTGCTGGCTTTGGGGCCTTGTGTTGCCTGCGTTTCTTGCGCCTCGGCTATTTTTCCGTTCAAAATTTCATACGCACTCTCCCGATTTACCTCCTGATTGTATTTGCGAGCCAAGGCCGAGCGACCGATGATTTGGTCAATTTCTACAGGCGTTAAAACGTCCATTCTGCTTTCCGGCGGGCGCAGTAAGGTATGCGCCAGGGGTGTTGGAATGCCTTTTTCGTTCAGCACACTCACTATGGCTTCGCCAATACCCAAACTGGTGAGCAAGTCTTCCGTTTCATAAAATTCTGTAATGGGATAATTTTCAGCGGCTAATTTGATGGCTTTTCGGTCTTTGGCCGTAAAAGCACGGAGCGAGTGTTGGAGTTTGAGGCCTAATTGCGCCAAAATACTGTCGGGCACATCGTTTGGGTTTTGGGTGCAGAAAAAGATTCCCACCCCTTTTGAACGAATCAATTTAATAATGGCCTCCAACTGTTGCATCAATGCCGGACTCGCCTCTTGGAACACCAAATGCGCCTCGTCAATAAAAATACAGAGTTCGGGCTGGGCCACATCGCCCCTTTCTGGGAAAGAAGCATAAATCTCCGCCAACATCTGCAACATAAAGGTACTGAACAATTTAGGTCGGTCCTGAATGTCGGTCAGGCGCACGATGCTGATGACGCCGCGCCCGTTTTCATCCATCCGTAGGAGGTCGTGTACATCGAAAGAAACCTCGCCAAAAAAGGTCTCTGCCCCTTGCTGCTCCAGTTCCACTACTTTTCGTAGAATCGTGCCCGCCGTGGCACTGCTGAATTGGCCAAATTCGGCTTCGATTTCGGCTTTGCCCTCATTTCCGAGGTATTGCAGCACTTTTTTGAAATCTTTGAGGTCGAGTAAAGGCAAATTTCGGTCGTCGCAGTATTTAAACACCACCGAAACCACGCCGCCTTGGGTGTCATTTAAGCCTAAAATTCGAGAAAACAACACGGGGCCAAACTCGCTTACAGTAGCCCGCAAACGCGCACCTTTTTCGCCCGAAAGGGTCAAAAACTCCACAGAACTGCCCGTTCCATGCCAAGAGATGCCGATTTTCCCTGCACGTTCAGTGATTTTTGGATTGTCGGCGCCCGGAGCGGCTACACCACTCAAATCCCCTTTAATATCCATCAGCAAACTGGGTACGCCGTTGGCAGACAATTGCTCGGCGATGATTTGCAGGGTTTTGGTTTTACCCGTACCAGTGGCTCCCGCAATCAGGCCGTGCCGGTTCATTGTTTTCAGGGGAACTTTAATTTGAAGCCCCGGAATGGCTTCGGCATCGAGCATGGCTCCGCCGAGTACAAGACTTGGGCTAGCAAACTGATACCCTTTTTGGATGACCTCGACGAATTGTTCTTTTTTTGACACGGTGTAAGGAGTATGAGGGTGGAAGAATAACTGCTTGGAACAAAGAATGGAATTCGAAAAAGGGTGGCGCACCCAATACATGGGGTTGAGAATCAATCTTTTAACAGGATTTTAGCCACACTGCTTCGTTCCCAAACGAGTTTCTGGGGAACTTTGTTCGGCCTATTGACGGGCCAAATGTAGTTTAGTCCCGTTTTTTTTGAAAAAAAAATGCTATTTTCCTGAAAATTCGAGCACTTCCACCCCAATTTTGCGCTAAATTTTCCCTCCGAACAAGGTTATGATACAACGCATCCGAGTAGCAGGCATCGTGCGCCGCAATCAACAAATACTGCTGGTCTTGCAGCGAAGCCGCTTCGGAGGTCAGTCGTGGAGCCTCCCGGGTGGCCGCTTGGAGCCAAGCGATGTCAATATGTATCGCGGTGTAGAGCGAGAAGTATGGGAAGAAACCGGACTGCGGGTTCAGGCTGGAGCACTGCGTTTTGTGAGTGAGTATTTGGCCCCCGATATAATGGCTTTGACGCTCATTTTTGACTGTCAGGTGCTGGATGATCAAGATGCGAGCGAAATTCACCTTAACAATACCCAAGTTGACGACCAAATCATAGACGTAGCCTGGTGGCCCGAGGCCGAAATGCGGCAATTAACCGCCGAAATGGGCCATACCCTCCAACTGCCTATCTTTTGGGAAGCCCTTTACCAATCGGGAATACCCGTTCACTTAGGGCGGCACTTCGATGATGGCCGGCCTATTTAGCATACCCTGATGATGATGTACAACGAATTGGTAAAAAAAGAGAAAACCCTAGCGGTCATTGGACTGGGGTACGTTGGCCTGCCGATCGCGCTGGCATTTGCCCGCCATTTTCGGGTCATTGGCTTCGATATCAACGCTGCGCGGGTTGAAATGATGCAACGCGGAGAAGACCCAAGTAAGGAACTCACGGCGGAGGATTTTGCGGGTCGCGACATTTTTTTTACCCATGAAACGGCGCATTTAGCGCAGGCACAATTTTATGTGGTGGCTGTGCCGACCGATGTGGATGAACACAAAACTCCCAACCTAAGCCCTTTGAAAAATGCCTCGGCTAGCATTGGAGCCGTATTGAAAAAAGGCGATATAGTCGTCTATGAATCAACGGTTTATCCCGGCTGTACGGAGGAGGATTGCCTGCCCATTTTGGAGGAAAAATCGGGTTTGAAGATGGGGCTTGATTTTAGCATCGGTTACTCGCCGGAGCGCATCAGTCCGGGCGACAAAAGCAAATCCATCGCCCAAATTGTAAAAATAGTCAGCGGCTCAGATGCGGCGGCGCTCAATGAAATCGCGCAAGTATATGGCCATATTATCGAAGCCGGCGTGTATCGAGCGAGCAGCATAAAAGTAGCAGAAGCCGCCAAGGTGATTGAAAATACGCAACGCGATTTGAACATCTCCTTGATGAACGAACTCGCCATCATTTTCGACCGAATGGGCATTGATACACAAGAGGTTATCAAAGCGGCAAGCACCAAATGGAATTTCCAAAAATTCTATCCGGGCCTGGTCGGCGGGCATTGTATTGGCGTAGATCCGTATTATTTGTTGCATAAGTCGGTCGAACTGGGCTACGAGCCACAGGTGATTCTCAGTGGTCGGCGCGTGAACGACGGTATGCCCGCTTGGGTGGCCAAAAAACTCGTGCAATTGCTCTTAAAACGCGGCAAAAACCCGCGTCAATCCAAGGTGCTGGTGCTGGGTATTACCTTCAAAGAAAACGTGGCCGATATTCGAAACTCAAAGGTCGCCACACTGGTGCGCGAGTTGCAGGATTTTTCCATCAACGTACACATTGCTGACCCGCTCGCTTCACCCAATGAAGTAGCGCACACCTATAAATTAACCCTCAGCGACCAAATTTCAGACGATTATGATGCGGTCATTGTGGCCGTTTCGCATCGAGCATACCAAGCGTATGATGCAGCCTTTTTCAAATCCATCATGCGGGAAAAGCCCATACTCGTGGACTTAAAAGCCTTGTATGCGCCCTCGGACGAGGACATTGAATATTGGCGATTGTAATGAAATTAAAACAAGTCCATTTCTTGTAATAACGTCCAGTGCTTGCCACCGATGAACGGCGAAGCCTTGTATCTTTGCGAAGAAAACAGACGAACACCCTGCTCACCTAATTTTTACACCATTTTCAATCCAATACATGTATGAGCCTACCCATGGTTGACCTCAAAACGCAATACGAACACCTCAAAAGTGAAATTGACCACGAGTTGCAGGAGGTGTTTGATTCTTGTATTTTTATCGGCGGGCCAAAAGTGAATGCTTTTCGCGAAAGCCTCGAACAGTACTTGGGCGTGAAGCACGTCATTCCTTGCGCCAATGGCACAGATGCCCTCCAAATTGCAATGATGGCACTGGACTTAAAGCCCGGCGATGAGGTGATTGTTCCGGCCTTTACTTACATAGCCACCGCAGAAGTGATTGCGCTCTTAGGACTTACGCCTGTGATGATTAACGTAGATCCGGACAGTATGAACATTACCCTTGCGCAGATTGAAGCAGCCATTACACCGCGCACAAAAGCCATTGTTCCGGTGCATTTATTCGGACAAAGCGCTGATATGCAAGGCATTATGGATTTGGCGAGCAAGCACCAACTTTTCGTGATAGAAGACAATGCACAAGCCATTGGTGCCAATGTAAGGATAGGTGGCGAGTGGAAAAAAACGGGTACGGTGGGTCATTTTGGCTGCACCTCCTTTTTCCCTTCCAAAAATCTGGGTTGTTATGGCGATGGTGGCGCGCTGATGACCCAAGATGACGCATTGGCGGCCAAAGCCCGCATGATTGCCAATCACGGTCAGTCGAAGATGTATTACCACGATGCTATTGGCGTCAATTCACGTCTGGATGCCATGCAAGCCGTGGTATTAAATGCTAAACTCAAACGATTGGACGATTACAACGCCGCCCGAAACAAGGCCGCAGATTATTACGACCGAGCATTCGCGTCCATTTCTGCTTTAAAAACGCCCGCCCGTTCGGCTCATTCCAACCACGTTTTTCACCAATATACCCTGCAAATTACACGGGAAAATGCACCCGAGTTGCGAGATGCGCTCAAGGAGTATTTGCAAGAAAAAGGCGTTTCTTGCATGATTTATTACCCCGTTCCTTTGTACAAGCAGCCCGGCTACGCCCATTATTGGAAAGGGGGCGAGTTGCCCGTCACGGAAGCCTTGTGTGCCTCGGTTTTTTCCTTGCCGATGCACACTGAGATGACCGAAGAAATTTTGAAAACCATCACGCAGGGGGTCACCGATTTTTTTGCGTCGCATTAAATACCCTGTAAATCAAGGCTTTATCGAAACCATTTTGCTGCTAACATGTGACCTCTGCCGAGGTCAATCCAGTCACGTTTGGCATCTGTTTTTTACCGCAAAAAAGAATACCTTGTGGGGAGCACAAAATAATCGCAATTTACAGGGCATACAATAACTATGGCAAATTTCGCACTCATCGGCGCAGCAGGCTATGTAGCACCGCGACATTTAAAGGCGATAGCCGATACGGGCCATCGTTTGGTGGCAGCCTACGACCCGCAAGATTCGGTGGGCGTACTGGATGCGTATTTCCCGCAAGCCGATTTTTTTACGGAGTTTGAACGCTTCGATCGGCATTTGGAAAAAATAAAACGGGCCGGTCAGGGCGTTGATTTTGTCAGCATTTGCTCGCCCAATTACCTGCACGATGCTCATATTCGATTCGGACTTCGGCACGGGGCGCATGTGATTTGTGAAAAACCCTTGGTGCTCAACCCTTGGAATGCTGAATCCTTGAAAATCAATGAATTAGAATCTAAAAAGCGCGTTTCTACCATTTTGCAACTCCGGCTACATCCGGCTATTATTGACTTGAAAGAACAGGTAGCACAAACGCCTAAAGGGCAAAAACACGCCGTTGACCTAAGCTATATTACGGCTCGAGGCCATTGGTATTACACCAGTTGGAAAGGCAATTTGCAGAAATCGGGCGGCATCGCGACCAATATCGGCATTCATTTTTTTGATATGCTGCAGTGGGTGTTTGGTGCACTCGAAGAAAACATCGTCCACTTGCATACCCACGACCGTGCGGCAGGATATTTGGTCTTTGAAAAAGCCCGAGTGCGTTGGTTTTTGAGTATCAATGCCACCGTTTTGCCGCCGGAGGCGCAAGGAAAACGCACTTTTCGGGCCATTACCTTGGATGGCGCGCAGGTAGAATTCAGTGAAGGGTTTGCCGATTTGCATACCCTGAGTTATGCGGCTATTTTGGATGGGCGCGGGTTCGGACTCGACGATGCAATGCCCGCCATTCAACTGGCCCACGACATCCGAAACGCACCAGCACAAGGTTTGATGGGATCGTATCATCCGCTCGCTGGATTGCCGCTTTCGGCACATCCATTTAATCAGCATGAATGATGGGTTCGCAGAAAAACAAGAAAAAATACTCGTAACAGGCGGGGCTGATTTTGTTGGCTCCAACTTGGCAAATGCGCTGCTATCAGATGAGCGAATCGGGCTGGGGGCTTCCAGCAATCGGTTATATTCTATTGAGTGCTTATTTTAGCCTAAGCGCTCGGTCTTCCCGGAGTATAAAACTGAGCTTATGGGCGGTATTTCCCATCCTGCGTGCAGCGTATGCAACGGGCTTTTTGAAAGGCATTTGGCGTTGGATTTGCGCAAAAATGAAAAATGGATATTTCGGCCCAAATCACCTACCAACAAGCCGATGCGATCGTGCTACCATTCGCCGACCAAAGCATTGATTTTGTGGTATTTAAGTCCATACTGGGCGTCGTTGGCCGTCATCAACACCCCAAAAAACAACAGCAAACACTCGCAGAAATGTATCGGGCGCTGAAACCTGGCGGTAGGCTGTTTTGGGCAGAAAATACCCGCGCCAGCCGACTGCATCGCTGGAGCCGACGGCTTTTTGTACCTTGGGGCAACACTTGGCGCTGTATTTCTTGGATAGAATTAACAAGATGGTTGGCCGTTTTTGAGCATTCGGAAGTACACAGCTCCGGATTTTGGGCCGCCTTTATCCCACGGCCGGAATGGCCCAAAAATACAGTCGCCCGGTTGGAAAACTGCCTACCATTTTCGCCTCCAAATTGGCGTTACGTCGCCTACGGCGTTGCCATAAAACACTTGTAATATGTCTTATTTCGCCCATCCCAGTGCTATTATTGACCCCGGCGCCTCCATTGGTGCCGACACGCAGATTTGGCACTTTTGCCATGTTTCTGAAAAATCCCACATTGGAGCGCGTTGTGTGTTGGGCCAAAACGTATTTATCGCCCCAGAAGTACGCTTAGGAGACGGGGTAAAAGTGCAAAACAACGTATCTATTTACACCGGCGTTGTTTGTGAAGATGGGGTGTTTTTGGGGCCGAGCATGGTGTTTACGAATGTTGTAAATCCGCGCAGTTTTGTGTCTAGAAAACAGGAATTTAAGGCAACTTTGGTACAAAAAGGGGCCAGCATCGGGGCTAATGCTACCATAATCTGTGGCATTACCTTGGGGTCATTT
>Ga0105045_10000333_pt1 | contig 32696 bp, 25 predicted proteins | sample MAT02_FD_78089 | JGI IMG/M metagenome (GOLD analysis project Ga0105045, IMG submission 78089) | Freshwater microbial communities from Lake Fryxell liftoff mats and glacier meltwater in Antarctica - MAT-02 (megahit assembly) | ecosystem: Environmental > Aquatic > Freshwater > Ice > Liftoff... | reverse complement strand
GGCCTCCACATGCACGTCAGCAGATCCGTCTTCGTTGTAGCTCACCGACACAGACCACGGCCGACAACAGACCTGGCAATCCTCCACGTATTGCTGATTGACTCCCGATCCCGGGTCGAGTGTCATCTCCACCGGCTCGCCGCAATACGGGCAGAAGACGTCGGCGCTCAAATCGGCCACGCCGTCGCCGAGCGGAAACTCGTCGTCGAGCGCCCCATCGTCGTCCGTGTCGTCGGGCAGGTCCCAAGGTTCGTGGTCGGTCATGCGGGTCGGTGGGTGAGAGTGTCTCTCAATCTTACCGTGTTGGCGTCAGGAGTGTGCGGTCACCCGTGGCCACGACCAACGCACCGCGTGCACCGGCGATTTTCGCCTCGAGGGCAGCGAGTTTGATCGATTCATCCAGCACGAGCCGTTCCCGGATGTTGACGATCAGCAGCGTGCTCTCGCCATTGTCGAAGCGGATCTGTTCGGCGTCCCGCAGCAGCCGGGCATTGCGCACGTTTGCGGTTTGCCGGTCCAGCAGTCGTTCAAGATTGGCCAGGTCAAAGATGGCCTCGCGTGCATCGAACTCGACATTACGCCGCAGGCGATCCTCTTCCAACCGCTGAAATGCCAGCCGCTGGCCGGCCGCAGAAAATCGGCCGGTCTCCTTGAGGAAGAGCAGCGGCGACCTGATCGACAATCCGGCCTTGTAGTTGTTGTCCAGTCGTGCGCCGTCGAAGAACCCCAGGTCGCTCTCGGTGCCCTGCTCGGCCAGGCCGCCCAACTTGGCCTCGGCAAACGGTAGCAGCCCCTGCAGGGTAAACAGGCGCTGCGCTTCGGCCTGCCGGACGCGCGCTTGAATCTTGAGCAGGTCCGGATTGCGGCGTGTGGCCAGATCGAGCAAACCCGCGAGGCGGGTGGAGTCGATACCCGCGCGGTCCACCCCATCGAGACCGGGAATCGCATCCGCCGGCAGGGCGGCCGGATTGCCGGTGTCGTCCCACAGGTAGGCCGTCACACCCAACGTGGCGACGTAAAAGGCGGCTTCCGCTTCGAATCGCGTGACTTGGCGACGCTGCACTTCAAGCAGCGCTTCGAGGGAGTCGATCGGGGCACTCTCGCCATTGGTCACCCGACGCCGTACGGCCTCCAGGCGGAACTGCGCGAGCGCCTCGCCCTCTTCGCTGATGGCACGTCGGCGCCAAGTCTCGTACCACGCGCCGTAGTCTTTGGCCGCCGAAAACAGCAGCTTGTTCACGATGGCCGTCTGGTCGGCTGCGCCGGCATCTCGGGCTGCACGCGCCTGCTGTAATGCGTTGCGACGTTCGTCGGTGACGATCCGTTGGCCAAGGGGAATGCTGATGCCTGCCGCAAAGGTGCCCTCGCCCACCGTCCGTCGATCGGGGTTGGAGAAGCGACCCATGGTGCGGTCGAACGCCAGTGTGACATCGGCGCCGATTGGCAGCGGGATTTTTACTTCGGCGTCGAAGTACTTGTAGTACTGCGTGCCCCCGAAGGTCTTCTGGTCCCACGTGGCGCTCACCGTGGGATCAAATGCCCCCCACGCGGTGCGCAGATCACTCCGGGCCTGCTCGGCCACCAACTGCGCCTGCTGCGCAACCGGATGCCCGCGCAGGATCAGGTCCAGGAAGACCGGAAACGGGAACGGCACCCCCGCCGTGTCGAGTACCGGCATGGGCAGGGCCGGACGCTGTCCGGCCGCCGTTCCCTGTCCGTCAACCACAAGTAGCGCGCACAGGCCGGCGATGACCGTCCACGAGCGACGTCTCACTTTTTGGCTCCGCCCTTGTCACCGCTCGAACCGGCCACCGCATCAGGGGACAACGCGTCGGCTTTGTTGATCGACAAAGGGAAGCCGTTCAACTGACGCCAAATCTCCCACCCGACGGACACGTTATCGAGCATGGCCCACCCCTCCGCGCCGGTGCCCAGTCGCAATTGCGCCGGCCACGGCTCGTCGTGGGTCATGTCGGGCACGAGCAGCACGCGGAATGTGCCGCCAGCTCCCGGGAACTGATCGATGACCGCGACCTGCGCACCAAACGTGCCGACGGCAACCTGCGGCCAGCCCGACACCTGGAGCGCGGGCCACCCATCAAAGAACACCCGCACATGACGGCCCGGTCGCAGCAGAGCCACGTCCATCGGCTTGACGAAGAGTTCGACCGCCTTGTCGGGACGTGCGGGCTGGAGCGTCACGATCGGTTCGCCCGCCTTGATGATCTCGCCTTGGCCGGCGCGTGCCGCACGCACCACATAGCCATCCTGCGGCGCCCCGATGAGATAGAACCCATTGCGCACTGCAATCGAGCCTACCTTGTCGCGGAGCTTGGCCACCTCGGAGCGCCCTTCGCTCACCTCGGCAAGCGTTGCGGCACGGTCGGAGCGGGCTTTCGCGATCTTTTCGCCGTACTCCACGGGAATGCCGGACAGATCGATCTCGGTGATCAACAGCATCTGCTGCTTTTCAATCAACTTGGCAGAGGCTGACTGCACACGAATCTGGAAGGCCTGTAGCTCGTTGACCGAAACGAGGCCGAGCACATCGGCGAAGAGACTTTCCCGGCGACGGAGCTGATCGCGCGCGACCGAATCTTCGAGTGTCGCCTGCCGGACTTCCGCGCGGTACTGCTCAAGCTTGTTCTCGGTCTGCTGCAGCTTGAAGTCGCGCTGCAGCTCGAGTTGCTCGATCAGCACGACGAGTGCCGCCGCCTTGTTCAGCTTTTCGCCAATGGCCGATTCCTTGGCGTTCTGCTGCTGCGTCGTCAACGCAAGCACGTTCGGATTGAGGTATTCCTCCTTGATTTCTGAAATGCGGGCGATCGAGTCGCCCTTTTTCACGAACTGTCCTTCCTGCACGTACCATGCTTCGATCCGCCCGTCGATGCGCGTCTGCAATTGCTGCGGGCGATCGGTGGGGTCGAGCGCCGTGACCATGCCTGTTCCCTGCACGTTCTGTTGCCACGGAAGGAACATGATCGCGATGACCACCGCGAAAATTCCCAGCAACCAACGGGAGACGACGCGTCCCGTGCCGGCCTTGCCGAGGAGCGCCGTAGTCTCGAGCGGGAGCTCCTTGAGTTCGCGATCAATATTGAGGTCCGAATTGGCCATGATCAGGTCTCCGATGGCATGGAGGTACCATGCATTAACGCCTGACATACCGGGTCGTGACGAAGTTCACTGAACGGACCATCAGCTACCACGGCGCCGTTGCTCATGACTACCACCCGATCGAAGGCGTCCAGGAGCAAGGGATCGTTAGAAACGGCGACCACCGTCCACGTACGCTCGGGGTCGGTGAGCAGCTGAATGATCAGCGCGCGCGATCCCGCATCGAGATTCTGGAAGTAGTCATCCAGCACCACCAACCGCGGATTCCCGCAAATACCCTGCGCGATCAGCAGCTTGTTGGCGAGGTGGGTTGGCAGATTCCGTCCGCCGTTCGTGAGTTCCGTTTGCAGACCCTGCGGCAACTGTTGGATCTCGTTGGTGAGGTCAAGGTCGTCGAGTGCGGCGCTCACATCCCGTGGGGTAATATGCCGACGGCCCACGCTGATGTTCTCGGCGATCGTACCATCGAAGAGATCGGTCCATGACAGCATCTGGCCGATGCGCGCGCGCAAGGCCGGCCGATCGAGGTCACGCAATGTGACCCCGTCGTAGCGAATCGTGCCGTCATAATCGTCCATCAGCGCGCCAATCAGCTTGACCAGCGTGGAACGTCCTGACCCGTCGAAGCCCATGATGGCCACGCGCTCACCAGGCTCGATCCGAAGCGAAATGTTTTCCACCTGCGGCTGGAGCGATGCGCTATACCGGAAGCGCAAATCGCGTGTTTCAATCGCAATACCGACGCCCGGGGTATGCACAGGGGCCAGCCCACCGCGCGCTTCGAGGGGGAGATCAGCGACATGCCCCGCCTTGTCCACCGAAGTCAGGATGTCGTATACCGTTGAAAGGCTACTAATGATCTTCTCCACGCCCACCAGCACCGTGATGATCACCACCTCGGCGGCCACGAATTGTCCGAGCAGCAGCCGATTGGTTTGCACGAGGGTCGTACCAAGGATGAGAACGGCCGCTGTAATGAACGTCTTGAAGCCGATGAGCGCGATGGTTTGCTTCACGATGACGGCGAAGTGTTTGCGCCGATACTTGAGATACCCGGTTACGACATCGTCCATGCGCTCGAGGGGCAGCGTGGAGTCGCCGGCATACTTGAACGCGTGGAACGCGCGGGCCATTTCTTCGACCCAGTGCACGGCCTTGTACTTGTACTTTGATTCGATGATCGAGGTGGAGAGGCCTTCCGGGCCGGTCCAGCGGATGATCAGCCAGAGCGACACCGTTACGACCACGGTGAACACCGAGAACCACGGCGAGTAGAGCGTGAGCAGAATCAGGCTGAACAGAATGGTGAGGAGCGCCGTGGGCACATCGAGCAGCAGCTTCTGTACCGCTTTCTGAATGGCGACAGCTTCGAACAATCGGTTCATCTGCTCTGGCAGGTTTGTTTCCAGCGACGTGGCGTAGCGCATCCGCGGCACGCGAAACGCAAATTCCAGCGCCATCCGCGCGAATACGCGTTGCTGCAGCCGTTCCACCACTCGCAGAATGCCGATCTGGATGATACCGGCAAAGATGGTCCCGATAATCACGAACGCGATCAGAATGACCACCGGCTGCAAGAACAACCGACCCTGCACCAGCTGGACGATCCCACCAACGGCCAGCGGGAGAATCAGGCTGAGCGCACCCGCGAGCGTGGCGTAGAAAAACACGGTCAGAATCTCGCGCTTCTCGCGCGCAAACATCGCGAAGGTCCGGTCGATCGGCGACTGATGCTCGTGATTCGCCTCGTCCTCGTGCGTACCGATCGGGCTGTGAGGCTGAACATCGGTCATCACACTCAGCGCCGAGCGGAGTGCGAGCGGCGCCAATCCAGTGATCCGCGTGGGATTGCCCAGGATGGCAAGGATCGCGTCCGCCAGCGCGTCGCCAGTTCCGGGTATCGCCTCGTCGGTGCCATCCCCCTGCACACACGTTGCGACGACCAGATCGTCGCTGTCACGGAGCAGCACCACGGCAGACTGACCCGGCGCGGCGAGCAGCACCAGCGGGGTGGTCTTCTCCACGATGGCGGCGCGCAGCGCCTCAGGCGTCAGTTGCCGATCAAGATACCCCACATCTACGGCACCGCCGACGGAACGGATCCGATCGGGCAGGGGGTCGTTGAGTGAGATCTGTCGGGTAAGCGCACGCCAGCGGGTTTGATCGACCTCGAGGCTGAGGGCTTTGCTGACCAGTTGGTTGACACGTGTGGCCTGAGCCGACATGGCACAACGGGGAAAGAGTCGAAAAACGAGGTGTGTCGGGCAGACACGCCAAAGCAGCGGAAGAATGACGAAGAGATCTGTCGGGATTCAAGCTAGTACCGCGCTAATAGTTACCGCACGGTTGGAGCTTTCCGTGACACTTTCCGGCAGTCTTGACGTAGTAGCATAATGCATACGCTTGCGATTCTCCGTTCATGACCAAGGTGGACACGTTGACGAACTCTCTACACGACGCCCGTTGCCAGGGCTCTTTTCGCCGCACCGTGCTTCGGGCGCTTCTTCGGCCGGTGCTTGGCGCCATGGTTCTCTTCCCTTCGGTGGCGCAGGCGCAGGAGGCACCAGGCTCCGGGCGGCTCTCCGGGAGCGTCCACCTGCAGCTCTCGGAGCCACGCGGAGACTTCGGGCGGAACACCGGCAATGCGTTCGGCCTCGGCGGCTATCTGCTCACACGGCTCGACAAGTCGAGTGTCCTCAACCTGCGCGCCGACTTCAGCTTTCTGAGTTACGGCATGAATACCCGCCGCATTCCCCTGGCGAACACCGGAGGGCTGATCCGGCTCGATCTCCGCACCACCAGCAGCATCGCCTCCGTGGTGGCCGGACCGCAGCTGTTGGGCCCGACGGGCTTCTTCACCCCCTACGCCACCGCGCTGGGCGGTTTCAGCGTCTTCTGGACGGAAAGCACGGTGGAGGGCTCCCAGAATGTGAATGCGCCGTTCGCGAGCACCACGAACGCCAGCGATGCCGCGTGGGCCTACGGGGGTGCGGCGGGAGCCTACGTGCGCGTCACCAACGGGACGCGCCCCATCCGTCTGGACCTGGGCGCACGATATCTGCGCCACGATGACGTGCGGTACCTCACGGATGATCGAATCGAAGAAGCCTTCCGGAATGACCGTGATCCGGTGCCAGCCCGCGGACGCGCTGATTTTTTGACCTATTACGTCGGTATCAACGCAATCTTGTTCTGAGGCGCGCTGTGCTTAGTCGTCGGGACCGGAGCGGCGCTGCCGCTTCGTGTCGCCGCGTTGCTTCTTCTCGGTGAGCCGCCGCTCCACGGCACCGCGGGTGGGGCGCGTGGCTTTCCGGGACTTCGGCACCACTAATCCCCGCGCCACGATCTGCACCAGGCGATCGAGCGCCTCCCGCCGATTTTGTTGCTGACTGCGGTACTCGCCCGCCACGATCCGGATGTTGCCGTCGGAGTCCAGTCGGCTCGCCAGCTTCGCCAGCAAGCGGGCTCGCTGATCCTCGCGCAGCGCACGGCTGTCACGCACATTCCACGTGAGCGCCACCCGAGTGGCGCTGCGGTTCACGTGTTGGCCTCCCGGTCCGCTTCCCGTCATGGCCCGCATCTCGAGCTCACTCATTGGGATGCGCACCCCAGGAGCTACGGTGAGTGCCTCAGGAGCCGGCGCATGAAGCGGCGCCCCCCCATCGACATCAGCCATTACCAGGCGCGCGACAGGGGCTGGCCCGGAGCGCCTCCGAGATGGCCGCCGGGGTGGGTCGCTGCGCCAACGCCGGTGCCTCGAAGATTGCCACGTACTCCTCGCTGGCGGTGCGCCGGAACGTCACTTCCCGGTAGCCCACGGCCTTGAGTTCGCATCGCAGTAGTTGAGGGGGCGTGCCGTGGCCGTACGTGGGACGGTCGAGGTCCAGAATGAGCAGGCGGCCACCCGGCTTGAGTGCAGTGACCAGATTCCAGAGCAACGCAAACGGATGCTCGATCTCGTGATACATATGAATCATGATCGCGAGGTCTATGGTTGCGGCGGGCAGCCGCGGGTCATGCGCCTCGCCGAAGACCACCTGCACGTTGGCCAACTGGTCGCGCCGGACGCGCTGCTGCAGGATGCGCAGATACTCTGGCATGATGTCCTGCCCGTACACGCGGCCGGTCGCGCCCACGAGGGGGGATAAACGGGCCACATAATAACCGTCCCCGGCGCCGATATCCGCCACCTGAAGCCCCGGGCGGATCCGGGCCAGCTCCGCCACCCTGCGGAACTCCCCGGCGTCATCGCGACTGTCCTCATCGGTCCAGCGGGCCGCGACGATGTCCGCCACCGGGCGTACCGGCGCCGGGAACGCGGCCGCAGGCTCCCCGGGGGGCGCTGCGGGCTTGATGGTATCCTGGCCCAGGGTGAACCCCACGCTGCCGTCGGGCAGTGCGGTGCGTTCAGCGCTCGCGCCACAGGCAAACACGAGCAATGCGCATACGGGCGCGAGGAGCAGCACGCGAGACGTCATGAGGAGACCGGTTGTGGGACGATGCGTTTAAGCACGCGCAGGGCCGCCACCCGACGACCGTCCATGGCGACCACCTCAAGCTCGCCGTCGGGGTAGCTGACGCGATCTCCAACGTGGGGCAGCCGACCCAGCATGGCGAAGACGTACCCCCCCAACGTGGACCAATCGCCTTCAGCGATCGGGAGGTGGTGGTCGGAGCGGACGTCAACCAACGACATCGACCCTGCCAGTTCCAGCACGCCATCGGAGAGCAGCGCGTCGCGGGAGAATTGGTCATACTCGTCGGCGATGTCCCCGATGACCTCTTCCACGAGGTCTTCCATCGTCACGATGCCGGCCGTTCCGCCGTATTCGTCGAGGACGACGGCCAGATGGGCCCTCGTGCGGCGCAGGTCGTCGAGCACCCGTTCGGCCGCCCGCGTCGCCGGCACGAACAGTGGCTCGCGCAGATGCTCGCGCAGCTCAAACTGCTCCGGATGCTCGTGCAGCCAGAAATCTTTGGCAAGAAACACGCCGACGATATCATCGGGGGTGTCGCGGTACACCGGATACCGGGAGTATCGCTCGCGGCGCAGAATTTCCACCAATTCGTCCCGCTCCACGTCTTCGGCGATCGCCACCATGTCGGTGCGTGGGCGCATCACGTCGAGCGCTTTCTTGTTGTGGAAATCAAAGACCCCCGCCAGCATCGCGGAGTCCGACTCATCGAGGGTGCCGTGAGCGCGGGCCTGCATGACCAGTAGCCGGAGTTCCTCCGGGCTGTGCACGTGTCCTCCCTCAGAGACCGGCTCGACACCCACCAACCGGAGCAACCGATTGGCCGTACCATTGAGTACGGCGATAAATGGTGACATGGCTTGGGAAAACAGCATCAGCGGCCGCGCCACCCAGCGGCTGACCTGCTCCGGCTTGGCCAGTGCGATCGACTTGGGGGCCAGTTCGCCCAGTACAATGTGCAGAAACGTGATCACCCCGAACGCCACCGCGATCCCGGCGCCGGTGTGCAACGCCCCCGGATCGGGGGTGATGCCAAAGACCCGCAAGACGCGATCCACGAGCACCGCAATCGCTGGCTCGCCAACCCAGCCCAGCGAAAGGGAGGCTAGCGTGATGCCAAGCTGCGTACCGGAGATATACCGATCGAGTTCGCCCAACGCGCGCTGCACGACGACCGCACTGCGGTCGCCCTCCGCCGCCATCTGGTCGATACGGCTTCGCCGCACCGCCACCAGCGCGAACTCTGCCGCCACGAAAAATGCATTCAGCAAGACCAGAAACAGCACCAGCAGCAATCGCATGGAGGCGACGCCGAAGGTGATGTCCACTGCGGGGGACAACGGAGCTTCGCTTAGCATGAACGAAAGGAAACGGACAACGGGCTGATTCGTCAGGGTAGTGCAATCTGCAAGACCGGTGGGCATTCTGCCGGTCTGGCATTCTGCGACGGGCTCGGTGCGAGCTCGCGACCTCTGTACAGCGAATCCGTGCGGTATACCCCGGCGTTCCCACACGATCCCATTCACGAAATGCTCGACCCGCGCCGTATGCTGCGCTGGGTCTGGCTGGGCCGCGTGGTGCTCTCGTGCGCCATTTTGGTGGCGGCCGTCTTTGTCTGGAACCAGGCCGACCCAACCGACACGCTCATCGCGACCCTGGCGTTTGCCTTTGCGACACTGACCACGGTCGCCTCCGCGATTCACGGCGAGATCAACCAGCGGAATTATGGGCGCGGCTTCTACGGCGTGCAGTGCCTGATCGACCTCGTGCTGGTCACCGCCGTTGTCCATATCACCGGCGGTTGGAGCTCACAGTTCGCGGCGCTCTACATTTTAGTGATCGCCAGCGCTGCGCTGTTGCTGCCGTTTCGCGAGGGCTTGTCGGTTGCCGCCGGCGCCTGTGTGCTGTACGCCGCCGACGTGCTTTGGCTGCGGACGGGCACCCAGTATGCGGGGGTGACCGTCCAGATCGCCGTCTTTGTCGTGGTGGCGATTGGCTCCGGCTATGTGTCGCTCCGTCTGCGGCAGGCCGGTACGGGCCGAGAGGCGTTGGCCGCGCAATTGGTGCGTGTGCAGTTGGAAGCGGCGGATATACTGCGCACGATCCGGTCCGGCATTGTGACGATCGATGCGCAAGGACGACTGCTCTACGCCAATCCCGCCGCGTCCGAGCTGCTGACGCTGGATCTCCGGAGCCTCGTGGGGCGTCCCGTGCTCAGCACGTTGGGCGCCACGGCGCCTGAGCTGGCCCATCTCTTGGAGCGGTCGTCGCGCGATGGCGTCCGGACGATTCGCGCCGAAGGTGTGATCCGTCGCGGGGATGAGGAGATTGAGATTGGCGTCACGACCACCGTCGCAGACGAAACGCGCCCGGTGGGTGGCGTGACCGCGACCGCAATCTTTCAGGATATCTCCGATAGCAAGCGGCTGCAGGCGCTTAACGTGCGCACGGAACGGTTGCAGGCCGTCGCAGAGTTGAGCGCGTCGCTCGCGCACGAGATCCGCAATCCGCTGGCGTCGATCCGCAGTGCCACTGAGCAGCTGGCGCGCCGTCGGATCCGCGACACGACGGCCAGCGAAGACGACGACGAAAACGTGCTGCACGGACTGGTAGTGCGGGAGGCCGACCGCCTCAGTCGGCTACTGGCCGACTTTCTCGATTTCGCCCGCGCGCGCGTGTCCCAGTTAGTGCCCGTCGACCTTGGCGGGCTCGCGCAGGCGGCCGCCATGCTCGCCGCGTCGCATCCTGATCGGCGGGAAGGGGTTACGGTGCACGTGGACGTTGCCCCCGGTCTCCCGCCCGTGGACGGCGATGAGGATCTGCTGCACCGCGCGGTGTTCAATCTGGTGCTCAATGCGGTACAGGTCGTTCAGCCGCCCGGGCACGTCTTCGTGCAGGTGCAGCGTCATGCACCGGCTGCGGACGCGGCCAGTACGCGCGTCTCCACGATTACCGGCGAGCTGCTGGCGATCAGCGTCACTGACGATGGGCCGGGTATTCCGCCCGAACTTCGTGATCGACTCTTTGAACCGTTCGTGACCGGACGCGTTGGCGGCACCGGTCTCGGACTTCCGGTTGTGCACCGCGCGGCGGAGGCCCATCGCGGCGTGGTCCTCGTGGATGCACTGCCGCGCGGTACCCGCTTCACGATGCTGCTGCCCGCGAGTTCGGCGCTCACCCCGATGCGAGCGTCTGCCGCCGTGCGTGATGATTCTTCTCTTCTGGCTGGAGCTGCTGCCGTATGACCCCGTCCGCGAATGCTGGTGATGCCCCACGTGTGCTCGTCGTGGACGATGAGTCGGGGATTCTCGACTCCCTGCGCATTCTGCTCAAAAATGAAGGGTTTATCCCGTTCACGGCACACGGTGGCCGTCAGGCCATCGAGCGCTTGCCGGAACTACGCCCCGACATCGTACTGACTGACGTACGGATGCCCGATGTCAGCGGGGTGCAGGTGCTGAGTATGGCCAAGCAGGTGGATCCGGAGACGCCGGTCATTCTGATGACGGCGCAGGCCACGCTACAATCGGCGATGCAAGCGGTGAACGAAGGGGCGTTCTATTACATCCAGAAGCCGTTCCGCAACGACGAACTGCTGGCGATTTTGCGCCGCGCCGCCGAGCATCGGAAGCTGCGGGTGGAGAACCACAGTTTGAAGCAGGAGATCAAGCGTCGGGAGCGTTCCGTGTCGGGTCGGCCGATCGGGCAATCGCGCACGTGGCTCGATGTGTTGCGGCTGGCGGAGACGGTGGCACCGACCGATTCGACGGTGCTGATCACGGGGGAGTCAGGTACCGGCAAGGAAGTGATTGCGCGGTACATTCACGATCTCAGTTCCCGCGCCGAGAACAGTTTTCTGTCGATCAACTGCGGCGCGCTGCCGGAGTCGTTGTTGGAGAGTGAACTGTTTGGTCACGTGAAGGGCTCGTTCACCGGCGCGGTCAAGGACAAAAGTGGCCTCTTCACGGCGGCCAACCAAGGGACGTTTTTCCTCGACGAAATCGGCGAAACCACACCGTCCACGCAGGTCAAGTTGTTGCGCGTGCTGCAGCAGCGGGAAGTGATCCCGGTGGGGGCGACGGAATCGGTGGCCGTGGACACGCGCATGCTCGCCGCTACCAATCGTGATCTGGAAGAGGAGATCAAGCGCGGTGGATTTCGCGCGGATCTATTTTATCGCTTGAACGTCATCGCGGTGCATCTGCCGCCGCTTCGGCAGCGTCAGGACGACATTCCGCTGCTCGCGGAATCGTTCCTCGCCCGTTCAGCGGCGCAGCGCAAGGAAGCCGTGAAGCCGATCACCGAGAGCGCCCTCGATATCATGATGGCGTATCCGTGGCCCGGCAACGTGCGTGAACTCGAAAATGCGCTGGAGCGCGCCGTGATCCTCGCGAACGGCGATTCGATCACGGTGGAGTCGCTCCCCGAGCGGGTGACCGCGCGGCGCGCCGAGCCATTGGTCAGCGAGCGGACTCCCACCAGTCCTACGTTGGAAGCTATCGAACGCGCGTATATCCAATGGGTGCTACAAAACGAAGGTGGCAATAAAAGCCGCGCCGCCGATATGCTCGGTATTGATCCCTCCACGCTGTACCGCAAGCTCGCGCGCTACGGGGAAGCCTGATAAAACGCGGTGCTGTCATGCCGGCGGCACCGGTGTTTCAGCACCGCTACCGGGTAAAATCACGCCCTGTTGCACGATGCAAGGAACCGTGCGAAAGACCAGAGGCAATGGCAAGATCCTGACGGCAATAGAATGATGTAAGTCTATGTTTTTGAGAGCGTTACCATTCCTTCTCCGGCGTGGCCCACAGGTTGCCATAGCAGAGGGTGTGGCGCTGCACTTCGCTTCCGAAGGCAACGTCGAGTAACCCCCCATCGGAGATTTCCCATGCAGCGCACGCGTAAGGGCTTTACCCTGATCGAACTCCTGATCGTCGTCGTGATCATCGGCATTCTGGCGGCCGTCGCAATCCCGAAGTTTGCTGAGACCAAGGAAAAGGCATACATCGCGTCGATGAAGTACGACCTGAAGAACGTCGCGACGTCGGCCGAATCGCATTTCTCAGATGTCAACACGTACGTAGGTTTCGTGCCGAGCCCGGCGTCGAACGATGGGTTGCCCATCTTGTTCGTTGCTGATGGTGCGGCTGGTTGGACCGCCACGGCCACGCACGCGGCCGCCCCGGGTTGGACCTGCACGAACCGCGCAGGTAGCACCGTTCCTGCGGGTGAGCCGGACGGCGAAGTCATCTGCGTCGAGTAAGCAGCGCGCCACGCTGAACCAACGCCGGTCCATCACAACCGGGCAAACAGGGGTCGAGCGAATGCTCGGCCCCTGTTTCGCGTGTCAGCGCGTACCTTACAGCAAAATCGCGCGGTGAGATCCCGGTGGGGAGTTGCCAGCAATCATCTCATCCCGCATCGTCTCCTCATGCTGCCCCCCCCCATCCCGCGCATCCGCCAGCGCTTCACCCGCGTGCTCTTCACGGCCAGCGCCACCGCCCTCGGCGCCGTGGTGCTCGCCATGTGGCTCTCCGAACAGCTCGACCCCGTGCTCCGATGGCCGCTGGTCATTACCGTGGTGGCGCTGGTGGCCTCCGTCTGGACCAGCGTGCTTCGCCGGCAGGTGATCGATCTCGTGGAGCTGCCGCTGGCACAGTGCGTTGAGGCCGCCGAAGCCATCACGCGTGGTGACAGCGCGCGACGGGTCCCGAGCGGGCAGACGGAGGAGTTCGAACTGTTGGCGGTGAGCATCAATCGCATGACGGAGCAGATGCTCGCCGCCACCCAGTCACGAATGCGCATCGAAAAACTCGCTACCATGGGGCGGATTGCAGCGGGGATCTCTCATGAAATCGGTAACCCGATCTCCGCGATTGCGAATTATGCGCACGTCTTGCGCATGCGCACCGAGAACGTACCCGGTACCACCGAGCCCATTGATGCGCTGGAGCGCGAGATCACGCGTATTGATCGCATCATGCGCGGGCTGCTCGATTATGCCCGTCCGCGACGATTGACACCCAAGCCAATCGTGGTGGACGACGTGGTGCGCGACGTGCTCCGGCTGCTCACGGATCAGGGGATCACGCGGCGCTTCCGCGTGGCCACCGATCTCGAAGCCCCGGATGGCTTGGTCTACGCGGAGCGGCATGACCTCGAACAGGTGTTTGTGAATCTGCTGCTCAATGCGGTGGATGCCATGGACCGCGAAGGAGACATCGTGGTCCGCTCGCAGATCAACGAAGCGTCAGCACTCTCCGAGAACGTGGAGAAGCGCCGCACCGACCCGTCGTCGCAACGCTGGTCTCATCGCCCCAGCAAGCGGGCCCTCGCGTGGCTGGCGCGCCCGGAATCCCCGCCACGGTTTTTGCAGCTGGTACTCGCCGACTCCGGTCTCGGTGTCGCCCCAGAGGATGCAGAGCGGATCTTCGAACCGTTCTTCTCCACGAAGCAACCCGGGAAGGGCACCGGCCTCGGTCTCGCCATCGTGGCCAGTACGGTCGAAAACCTTGGCGGTACGATCTGGGTGCAACGCGCGCGCGAAGGCGGGGCCGCGTTTGTGATCTTGTTACCGCTGCACGCCAGCGGCATCACGACCATCGCCGATCCCGTCGAGCCCAACATGCCATCCTGACCAAACGCCGCGTCGGCGTTGCGAAGGTAGGACCCGCCGCATTCGGATGACAGTGGGCGTGCCGCGGGGGCCTACACTGGTGGTGTGCCCATCTCCTCCTCTTCCTCCGCCGTCACCGCGCCGCGCCGCGGCCGCGTACTCGTTGAATCGCTGGTGGCCTTGCTCTTGCTGGGCGGTCTCTCCGCGCTCAGCTTCTCCAGTGTGCAGAGTGCGGCCGCGTTAGGTGGCGATGCGCGACAGATCGCGCTTTTGCAACAGGCGCAAACCGCGGCCGTCGAGCGGCGTCTACCGGCCGCCTGCGATAGCGGTGCGGCAATCGCGTCAATACCGCGTTGGTCGTGGCCCCGCCTGCACAATCGCGAGACGCTCGTGCCAGGGCCCGCGAGGACGCAGTTGCTGCTCGAGACGCACTGGGACCCGTCGGCTCTCGCACCGCCAGCCGCGCGGATCGCACGGGTCAGCGCGGACATCGCATGCCGATGACGCGCACTCGCGGTCGGCGCGGGACCTCGCTCGTTGAAGTGCTCGTGGCACTGCCGATCGCGGCGCTTGTTTCGGCGATGGCTGTGGCAGCCCTGCTCCAGAGTTGGCGCCTGGCGCGCCACACCGACGCGGTGCAACGCAGCACCCGCGAGCTGCGCCACTCGATTGCCGTGCTCGTCACCGAACTGCGGCCTCTGCACAGCCACGACGTCACCGCGTGGAGTGATTCGCTGCTCGAGTTTGACGGCGTGGTCGGACGCGGCGTCGTGTGCCGCGCTACCGCGGGCGTTGGAATCGAGGTACTCCCCGCCAACAGTCACGCGAGAATAACGGACGTGTTCGACGCGACCCCGCAGCTGGGGGATGCCGTGCACGTCTGGCGCACAGACGGCGTGTTCCCCATCTGGTCACGGCAACGACACGCGTTCGTTGCCGCTACGCTCGGGAGGGCGTGTGACGATACGCCGCAACGCCGCGGTCACGTCGATGGACGCACATGGCGCCTGCGCGTGGCGGATCCTGCCGCCATTGCGGCGCCGGGGACGCCACTGGTCGTGACCCGACGCATACGCTACCAACTGTATCGGAGTGGGAGCGCATGGTTTCTCGGGCGGCGCAGTTGGTCGGCCTCCGGCTGGGATGGGATCCAGCCGGTCGCCGGTCCGCTGCACGCGCCCGCGCTGGGCGGTCTGCAGGTGCGTGGCTACGACGCACACGGTCAGCCGCTCGCCGCCGGTGACCGTGGTGTCGTGCTCTTCCACCTCGTGCTCCGCGCGCCGGGGGCGCGGGAGCGTGCAACCGGCCGAATCGGGACGGATTCAGCGGAAGTGGAGATCGCCCTGCGGGGCGCCGCTGGACGGGCGAGCGTGGAATGAAGCGTCGGCGCCGATCAGGTTTCATCCTCCCGTTTGTGATCGTGGTCGGTGCCGTCACCACGTTGCTCGCCCTCAGCACAACAACGGCCTCGTGGCGGGCCTACCGGGCGTCACACACCGCGTTGGCCGGACAACGCGCCTATTACGCGGCCGAGTCGGCGATTGAGGCGCAGATAGGCGCGTGGGCAGAGTCGGTGGCGCCCACTCTGCTCGTTGGCGATGAACAGCGGCATCTGCTCCTCACGCCCGCGGGTGATACCGTGGAAGTGCGTACTCGTCGCACCCACCCGCTTGTCGTCTGGTTGTACGCACGCGCCCTCCGTGATCGTCAAGGGGCACCGGTGCGTGCGGTGCAAGCCGTGACACGCGCCATGCGCTTGGCTCCGCCTCGCCTGCCGCTTCACGCGGCAGTCACCGTGCTCGGCTCGGCCGGCATTCCGCGTGATGCGCTGCTCTCCGGCAACGACATCCCACGCGCCGGCGACGCGTGCGGGCCATATCGCGAGTCAGCGAGCGTCGGCGCGCTGGCCGTTTCGCACCTCGTGGGCGATACCACACGCGCGGCGCTTCGGCTGACGACCCCCGATTCACTGCGGAGCATCGTAGACGCCGCGTGGCCACGCGTGGCCCAACGGAGCACACGGACCGGACCGTTCGCCGCACCCGTTTCCCTCGCCGCACAAGCCCTCCCTCCCTCACAACCCACTGCGCTCCCTGCGGCGCAGATGATCCTCGGCGACAGCGTCACGTTGGTCGGTCGCTCCGAGTGGCACGGCCTGCTCGTCATCGACGGCGCACTTATCCTGCGCGGCTCACTCGAGGTCAATGGGATACTGGTGGTCCGTGGTCACATCGATTCACGTGCGGGCGAATTGCTGGTGCGCGGCCAGGTGCTCGTGGTGGACCGGTTCACACACGGAAGCGCCTTCGGAAACAACGATCGCGTGACGTACGACGGGTGTGCGGTGCCGCTCGCCCTCGCCACCGTGGCCGATGCCCGCAGCGAACCGTTTTTCCTGTGGCATACCATGTCGCCATGAGCATACGTCGGTCAAAGGGACCGACCACGCCACGCAGTCATCGGGCCGTGACCGTCACGGTGTGGGCGATCAGGCCCGCGCTTTCCCCTCACACCGCCGTTACCTCGTGAGGGGCCGGTCGTTAGAAGGGTGGCTGGGCCCGTTCCGGCCGGTCAACCTGTCCCGTGGTGTCACCGTGGCACCGTGCGGGCGCGATCGATCACCAGCAGTGTAACCCCCCCCAGCCATGGCGCTCTTCGGCCGCAAGAAGGTTACCGTCGGACTTGATATTGGCTCAGGCATGATCAAAGCCGTGGTCATCGACCACAGCTCTGGCACGCCCGAACTCGTCAAAGTCGTCATCACACCGCTCAACGACACCGCCATCGTTGAAGGTGAGGTGATGGACCACGGCATTGTCGCCGATGCGATTCGCCAGACGGTCGAGGCGACCGGCGTGAAAACCAAGCAGATCGTGGCCGCCGTTGGGGGACGCGATGTCATCGTGAAAAAGATTACGATTGAGCGCGTGAAAGAAGCACAGGCCCGCGAGTTGATGCGCTGGGAAGCCGAACAGCACGTGCCCTTCGACATGGACTCGGTCGAGCTGGACTTTCAGGTTCTGGATCCTGACGGCGACGGACTCGACATGAGCGTGCTGCTGGTTGCGGCGAAACGCGAACTCGTGGAGGCCAAGCGCGCGTTGCTGCACGACGCCGGGGCGCCACCGGCCGTGATCGACGTGGACGCCTTTGCGTTGCAGAACGCCTTCGAACTGAATCACCCCGACGCGATGGTCGGCACAGTGGCGCTGCTCAACATCGGGCACGAAGCCACCAACCTGAATATCCTCGACGACGGCGTTCCCATTCTCACCCGTGATCTCGGTGTCGGGACGCGTCGCTTCCGGGAAGACCTCCAGCGCGAACACGGAATCGGCACCGATGGCGCGGAGGAACTCCTCCGCAGCTTTGATCGGTCGCTCATGCTCGATGGCACGATCGGGCTGCGTGGCGAGGAAATCGCGCTTGGCATGGAGCGGGCCGCCACCTTCCTGGCCACCTCGACTCGCACCTTCGGCCAGATCCGGGCGGTGTATGCCTGCGGTGGCGGGTCGCGAGTCCCCGGCTTACTCGCCTGGCTCTCCGACCGGCTCCGGATTCCGGTGCAGCCCGCGAACGCTCTGGCGCGCCTCGCGGTACGTGATGGCGCGTTCGAATTCCTATCCACCGACGAAGTCGCCCCGCTGCTCATGCTGCCGGTGGGACTCGCTCTGCGCGCTGCGGCCTGAGGACGCTGACTTATGATGATCCAAATCAATCTGCTCCCCGGAGCGAAAAAAGTTTCCCGCGGTTCCAGCAAGCTGGCGCTCGCCGACGCGTTCGGCTCCGTCAGCGCGCGTATCCGCGATCCATGGCTGGTCGGCGCCGTCGGCGCCGTCGTGGTGTCGGTGGCGGCGGTCGGCATTCTCTTCTCCGCACAAAGTGCCCGCGCGACCGAAGTGGAAGGCACGATGGAGCGCGCACTGCGCGATTCCACGCGCTACGCCCGCGTGCTCGATGCGCGGCGCAAGCTGACGATCGAGCGGGACTCGGTGTTCCGGCAGTTGCAGATCATCCGCACGATCGATGACAACCGGTTCACCTGGGCGCACATCCTCGACGAAATCAGTCGAGCACTCCCAGCCTATACGTGGCTGACCGTTCTCGAGCAGACCAGTAAAGCGCCGCTACCACCCGGCGTCGATTCGGCAGCGAAAGTCGTCACGAAGAAGGCGCCGGCCGCAACGAAGGATGCCAAAAAAGTTGTGGTCGTGGACAGTATCGACGTCCATCCGGTACTCGCGTTCCGTCTGGTCGGCCAGACGGTGGATATCCAGGCGCTCACCATGTTCATGCGCCAACTCGAGAGTTCGCCGTTCGTGCACAAGGTGGCGCTGACCAAGTCCGAGATCGTCATCGTCGATGCGAAAGATGTCACGCAGTTCGAGTTGTCCGCTGAGTATGAAGTGCCCCCACCCGGGGTTGTTCGCACGTCGCCGCTCGTCGTCCCTGTTCGCTGATCCGAGGAAACCATGGCTCTTATCCCCCAGACACAGCGTGATCAGGCGAAGCTCCTGATCGGGTTCGCCGCGGTGGCACTCGCGGTCTGCTATTACCTGTATCCGTACAGCACGCGCGAGGCGGCGCTCCTCGCCGAGCAGGAGCACGTCGCACAGCTCGAGGATGCCAATCAGAAGTCGGCGCGCGAATTCGCCTCCGGCAGTATCGAGAACCTCAAGGCGCAGGCTGCAGAAAACCGATCGGCGCTGCTGGTGATGCGCCGCCTTGTTCCCACGGGCAATGAGGTGCCCGCGCTGCTCGAGGAAGTCAGCACGTCGGCACGCCGCGCCGGGCTTGATGTTGGTGGCGTCACGCCGGAGCCGGTCATCATCGGCGAACGCTTCGACACCTATCGGTACACCATCACCATCATCGGTGGTTATCACCAGTTCGGCGAATTCCTTGCCAACGTCGGCTCGCTCGCACGGATCGTCGCCCCGGTGAACTTTTCCATCATCACGGGAAGCGCCGGATTCTCGTCCGGGCGCGGTGCGGTGAAAACCTCCGCCAAGGGGTCGTTGGCCGCCACCATCACGCTGCAGACCTACGTCGAGAAAACGACTCCGGTCAGGCGGCCCGCAACCAAGGAGCGCGCCTCATGAACCGGGTCCTTTCATCCATCGCGCTGATGGCGATCGCGCTGATGTCGGCAACGGCACCTGCCACGGGGACGGCGCAGTCGGCGACCTCGGCGACCGCCACCGCGAGCGTCCGAACCGTATCGGGCGAGTCGGCCGGGACGGTCGCCGCTCCAAAGAAGACCACCGGCATGCCATCGGAGATCACGTTGCAACGCGAAGTCTTCGCGTACAATGGCGGGGGCCGTCGTGATCCGTACAAGTCGCTCATGTCCAGCAGCGACATCCGTCCGCTGCTCAGCGATCTCCGTCTTACGGCGGTGGCGTTCGACCCCGACGGCAACAACTCCGTCGCGATCCTCCGCGACGCATTCTCCAACGCGCAGTATCGCATCCGGGTCGGCCAGCAGTTGGGTCGCCTGCGCGTCACCGCGATCCGCCAGAAGGCCGTGCAGTTCACCATCGAAGAATTCGGATTCAATCGGCAGGAAACGCTGCCGCTCAGCAGCGACACGACGAAAGTGAGGAACCCATGATTGGACCGACAACCGTTGCGGTGATCGCCACCGTTCTCGCACACGGCACCTTCGCGCCGGCACGCCCGGTCAGCGCCAGCGCTTCGTTCACCTCGAATCCGGGCATCACGATCTCGGACGATCTGCCCATTCGCGGACGCGTATCGGGCATCACCGTCTCGCCAGCCGCGTTGGGCACGGAGGTCGTGATTACACTCGATTCGGGCGTCACGATCCGTCACTTCACGCTTGATGGTCCGTCCCGACTTGTGGTCGACATGGGCGGCGCCAATTTGACCACCCGGTCGAACTACGACGGCAAGGCGCGCGGCGTTGTCCGGAATGTGCGCCTTTCTCAGTTCCGTGTGGACACTGTGCGTATGGTAATCGACCTCGACGGCGACCACTCATACCGTGTGGCCCGTGAGGACGGTAAAGTGCGCATTCTGCTCGATGGCCCAGCGCCAATGTTTGCAGGCTGGGCGTCAACGGGCACCTCAGCCTCTGTCGTCCAAGCCGCCAACGGTCGTCTCGACCATCCGATCGCCACCGCCGTCGAACTCCCCGCCAGTCCAGCGCCGGTGGATACGCCGATCCTCCGCGTCACGCAAAACGCGCCGGCTATCGATACCACGCCCGCGATGCTCAAGGCACCCGACATCGCGCCAGCTCCCCCGGCCGCTTCCGGCATCGATCCGTCGTCGGCGCCCCTCACCGCCCGTACTCCGGCCACGACCGCTTCAATGGCCGCCGCGCGCCGTCAGCAGCAAAAGCCGCGCATCACGGTGAGCTACGACGGTACCAACATCCGGGACGTGATCGCTGCCTTCGCCACGTTCTCCGGCCGCACCATCGTCGTCGGCAAGGACGTCGACGGCAACGTGACCGCCGACATCTCGGACAAGCCATGGGACGTCGCGTTGCAGGCCATCTTGCAATCGCAGGGGCTCGCGGCCACCGAAGACGCCAGCGGCATCATCACGGTGGATAGCTACCAGCGGCTCGCTACCAATCAGGCGCTGGAGCCGCTCGTCACGCAGATCATCGACGTCAACTACGCCAAGGCCACGGTGCTCACCGGCACGGTCCAAGCGCTGCTGGCCCGGAATTGCACCGGCTTGACCAGCATGCAGGTCGGTCGCGAAATGGGCGGCATGGGCATGCAGCAGGGGGGCGGTGCCCAGCAGGGACAACAGGGTGGTGGCCAAGGGTGTGTGGTCCGCGGCTCTGTGGTCGCCGACAGCGCCACGAACAAGCTGATCATCACCGACTCGCCCTCGCGCCTCCCGGAGATCGTTGCGCATATTCAGGCTCTCGATATCCGGACGCCGCAGGTTGCCATCAAGGCGAAGATCATCTTCGTCAATCGGACCGGCATCCAGGACATCGGCCTCGCCTACGACCTGGGCACCGGCACCAAGCAGTTCATCCAACAGCTCGTGCCGCGCACCGATCCGAACACGCTCACCCCGGTGGATACTGACGGCGACGGCGTGCCGGACGCCACCGGCGGAGGTATCCCGTTTCAGGGCCCAGCACGTATTGCGCTCGGCGGCAACGCCATCGCCGGTATCGCCAACGCGAACAACGCGATCAAACCGAATGCGCTCAACCTGATTTACAGCACCGCGCTTGGTCGCTACCAGCTCACGGCCTTCCTGAACGCGCTGCAGACGTCCTCGCTGGCTGATGTACAGTCTGAGCCGAGTATCACGATTCTGAACAACCGCAGCGCCGAGATCTTTGTGGGTCAGGAGATCCCCATCCGTGTGATTGACGCCAGTGCCGGCGGTGGGGCTGGTGGCGGCGGCGGTGGTGGTGGTGGTGGTGGCGGCGGTGGCGGCGGTCAGGTCCCCAACGCGGCCGCCTTCTTCCCTCGGGCCGCCGTATCCAAGGAAGAAGCCGGTATCAAGTTGTCGGTGACGCCGCAGATCACCAACAACAAGATGGTACTGCTCGATATCAAAGCTGAGAATTCGAACGCCGAGATTTCCTCCACCGACGTCGGCGTGATCTTCAATCGGCAGCGCGCGCAGTCTCAAGTGCTGGTGGCCGATGGTGAGGCGGCGGTGATCGGTGGTCTGACCGTGACCGAGACCACGCGTTTCCGCTCCGGCATCCCGGTGCTCATGAACCTGCCGTTCATCGGCCGTCTCTTTTCGCAGAACACGAAGAACGAAACCAAGCGTGATCTGCTGATTCTGGTGACGCCGCACATTCTCGAGGACGGTGCGTCATCGCCGCCCCCGGGCCGCTGACGCGACGAGGAAATCGCCAACATGTCAAAGACGCAACTTGGCCGCGCGCACGCGCGGCCCACCATGGGACGCGCCGTACCGCGCGTCGCCCTCCTCCTCGCTTCCGGTTCGGCCCTCGGGCTGCTGGGCGCGTGCAGCGGAGATGAAGTCATCGACCCGCCGTTCCGTGATGCGATCAATCCGCGCGTGCAGATTGCCAAGGGCAACGAGGTGGCGGACACGCTCCTCGCCTTCACGGTGAACGCCACCGACAACATCGGTCTCAAGCGGGTGCGCGTGCTGTTGCAAGGCGGCGTTACAGCAACGTTCGACACGGTCTTCACGAGTGCCGTCACGTCGCTCACCATCCCGATCACTATTAAGGTGCCAAGCAGCGCACCGATCGGATCCACCGTGAACGCGCTCGCCTTCGCCGTCGACGGCGCCGGGAATGCATCGGATACGGCGCGCGTGGTCACCACGGTCGGCAATCTCGAGCCGCCGTCGGCGATCATTACCAGCCCTACGGCGGGTTCGCCGGTGGTCTCCGGGAAATCCCTGGTAATTTCGCTGTCTGGTCGCGCACGCTACAAAGTACGGAATCTGGGATACGAGATCACGGGGGCGTTCCAGCGTAAGGACTCGCTCTTGTTCCGGTCGCCGCTCCGGGACTCGGTGGCGGTGCTGGATACACTGGTGGTTCCCGATACGGTAACCGGAAAGACCATTCAGGTCACGCCGTTCGTCACCGACTCGCTCAATCAGCGCGTGCTCGGTACGCCGGTGTCGTATGCGGTGCAGCGCCCGGACAGCGTGAACACCCTGCCGGTGGTCAAGACCGGTCTTGCTCCGCGCATCGAAGTATCCGACACCGTCTTCGTGGAGGCGACCGACCCGGTCGGTATTGCCGTGCTTGGCTACGAGGTGCGCACCCTCACCGGACAGTTGATCAGCGCAGACTCCGTCATCTCCAACGGCACGTTCTCCACACTGGTCCGCACCTTCCGGTCGCGTATTCCGGTGACCGTGTTCCCAACGGCGGTTACGATCAGCGGCTTTGCGCGCAATGCCAACGGCCGCCGTGATGTGGCGCGCTTTGGCTCCGGCGCCCTGCGCACGGACACGACGCTCGTCGTGGCCGGCTTTACCAACCCGCTGCCAAGCGGTGGGCAGATCGCTGACGCGATCTACGTTGCGCGAACCGATCGGTTGTACCTCACCAACATCGAGCGCAACTGGCTGGAAGTGTTCAATCTGGCCGACTCCACGTTCCGTGCCCCGATTGCCGTCGGATCCCGCCCCTGGGGTCTGGCCCCGTGGCCGCGCAACCGTGACGGCGTCATGGGCGATACGCTGCTCGTGGCAAACTCGGGTGGCACGAACATCAGCTACGTGGATCTTACCGCCGGCGTATCGGGCCGCGAGGTGTATCGGTATCCGCTGCCGAACCTGATTGCCTACAGCATCACCACAGTGCGTTCCTCGACCACGGACGGTCTGCTCACGCAGCGGACCGTGTACGACTTCAGCGACCGTCCACAGTATCTGGCGTCCACGTGTACGGGCGGCGTCGCTCCCGGCTCGCCGTGCGAAGATGTGGTGGTGGTCTACAGCACCACGCCTACGCCGGGACAGTCGCTGCCGTTCGCGAGTCAGGGCACCATTCGTTGGGAAAATCTGAACAAACGGATGTCGCACTTCTTCTTTGAGCAAGCCATCGGGCAGACGGCGGGCCGATCGGATACGCTCGAAGTGGAACGATTCGCGGCCAATGGCGTCGGTAGTGACTCGGTTCTCGTGCCGGCAAAGCAACGGATCGTGCGCCCTGACGGGTCGACCTTCGAATATTCAGTGGTGGTCCGGCTCGATCGTCTGGCGTTCCGCGATACCACGTATGTCCGCAGTTCGGGCAATTTCCGCCGCGCCGTGTTCGGCGAGGGCGGTCCCGTACTCGGCAGCCGTGCCATGGGCTACGATGTCACCAGGGGTTTCGACCTGACACCGCCACGACCCGTGATCGACATGGGCGTCTCTCGACCGATGGACGTGTCCGATTTCATCGCCAACACGTTCTCCCGGGTGCAGGGCGTCGGCATCAACTTCGACGGCGAGCTGAGCGCGGTGAAGGGAGATTCCACCTATCTCCTCGACCCCACGCTCCGACTGCAGGGCATTCTGCAATCACGGCCGAGTGGTGGCGGTCTCGACTTTCATCCGCTGAACAAGGGCGCCAACTCGACCCCGCTGCGGTCACGCCTCGCCTTCGTCGCTTCGAGCGAAGCGGTGATCGATGTCTTCGACACGTACTGTTATCGGAAGATCGCCTCGGTGCCGATCCGCGATCCCATTGTCGGACCGGTGCGGGCCACGGTGCGTCCGAACGGCCAGCTGGTGTTGGTGGGGGCGACAATTCGCGGCGTGACGGTGGTGGCGCTGCCGGACAACTTCACCACGACCTGCCAGTAACCGACGGGTCGCGCGAAGGTCTGCGAGCAGCAGCGCCACGCAGCACGTCAGGGAAAAGACGCAAAACCCACGCGGCCCGGGAGCATGTCTCCTGGGCCGCGCGGGCGTTTGAGGGGCCCCGCTCCCTTCGCAGTGGTTCCTGCCGTACGTTGCGACAGCGGTCCCGGACTATCCGGGGTCCGATCCATCTCGGCTTTTTGCTCTCATGCTCCGCTTTACCACCGCCGGTGAGTCGCACGGACCGGCGCTCGTCTCGATTCTCGAAGGTATGCCCGCAGGCGTGCCGCTGCTGGCAGCCGACGTTGACACCGAGCTTGCCCGTCGCCAGCAGGGCTACGGCCGCGGGCGCCGGATGCAGATCGAAACAGACCGTATCGAATTCCTGTCTGGCGTTCGGGCCGGCGAGACGCTCGGTTCGCCGATTGCGATGCTGATCCGTAACAGCGACTGGAAGAATTGGTCGGAAATCATGGACGCCGCACCGCGCGACGGCGACGCCGACGGGCCGCGCAAGCGGCAGGTCACCCGAGTCCGGCCAGGCCACGCCGACCTCACCGGTCTGCTCAAGTACGATCGTACCGATGCCCGCGACATCCTCGAGCGCGCGTCCGCGCGGGAAACCACCGCGCGGGTGGCCGCAGGGGCCATATGCCGGGTGTTACTGCGCGAACTGGGAGTGGGGGTCGGTTCGCACCTCGTGCACCTTGGCGGGGTCGATGCGGCCCGCCCCGGGCAGCTGCCGGGTGATCTCAATGCGGCTTCCGACGCGTCGCCGTTGCGCACCCTTGACCCCGACGCCGAAGCGCGTATGATCGCGCGCATCGATGCGGCCAAAAAGGAGGGCAACACGCTGGGCGGTATCTGTGAGGTGGTGGTCACGGGCTTGCCGGTGGGGCTGGGATCGCACGTCTCCTGGGACCGTCGGCTCGACGGCCGGCTGGGGCAGGCGATGTTGTCCATTCCGGCGGTGAAGGGGGTGGAGATCGGGCTGGGCTTCGAGACCGCTCGACGGACCGGCGCTGAGGTGCACGACGAAATCGAGGCCGCCGTCGGCAGCACGCGCACCGGGCATGTGCGCCGCCGGACCAATCGTGCCGGCGGAACGGAAGGCGGCATGACCACTGGCGAGGCGTTGGTCATCCGGGTGGCGATGAAACCGATCTCCACGCTGATGCGTCCCTTGGGGACCGTCGACATCGCCACCGGTGAGGCCGCGTCGGCCGTCGCGGAGCGCAGTGATGTCACCGCCGTACCGGCGATGGGAGTCATCGCCGAAGCCATGGCCGCGTTCGTCCTGGCCGACGCGATGCTGGAGAAGGTCGGCGGTGACTCGCTGGGCGAGGTCCGTCGGAATCTCGCCGGATACCTCACGCATCTCGATGCGCGGGTGGGGTAAGTGCGGTGAGGGAGTTCCAGATCGATGGACACCTCGTGCTGGTCGGACTGCCCGGGGCTGGGAAGTCCACCGTGGGGCGGGCCGTGGCGAAGGTGCTGCGCCGCCCTTTTCTGGACTTCGACTCAGAAATTGAACGGCGCACCGGCCAGTCGGTGCCCCGGATCTTTGCCGAACACGGCGAAGGGGCGTTCCGCGCGATGGAGACGGCGCTGTCGCGTGAGTTGGCGGCGGCCCCGCCGATGGTCTTGGCGCCAGGGGGCGGGTGGGTGACCAATCCCGGGGTCATGGCACTCCTGCGACCGCCGGGGCGTATCATCCATCTGCGGCTCTCTCCAGCCGCCGCGTTGAAGCGTTTGACACGGTCCCGGGTAGTACGCCCGTTGCTGCAGCGGGCGGACCCGGCCGCTACCATGGAAGCGTTATGGGCGGCGCGGGCACACCTGTATCAGCAGGCCGACGCCGAACTGGACGTAGAAGATGTTGATTCGCAACGAGTTATAGACGCCGTGGTGGCGCTTGCTCACGACCGGACTGCGGGGCTAGGTTAGGCAATGGACGATCGGTGGACGCCGGTACTGGAAGAATTACGCGAGCGGTTTGCGGCCGACACGGATGTCGTGGAGGTTGAGGCCTACCTTTCGTTGCAAGGATACGACCGGCGACAGATTGGTGAGATCCTTTCGCTGCTCTATAGCGATACTATCTCCGTTCCCGCATGGGACGGGGAGCTGTCACCGCGTGAAGCGCCGCTCCGGGTTCAGGGGCCGCACGAACGCGGACGATTCACCGCTGAAGCCTGGGGCTACCTGATGGTACTGGGTGGCTCCGGAGCGGTGAGTCTTCACGATTTCGAGCAACTGGTGGAACGTGCGTTGATCCATGTTGATGGCCGTATCGGGCTCACGGAAATCCGCGCATTGGCGGAGGACGTCGGCTTCGATCATGGCGCCACGGGCAGCGAGCGGACCCAGATACACTAGAGCTGATGCCAATCAAGAAGGCGACACCCGCCACCAAGCGCGCGAGCGCAGCGAAAAAAACAACCAAGACGGCAATTAAGGCTCCCGCCAAGGTGTCCGCCTCGGCGTCCGCTACCAAGGCTCCCGCCAAGACCGCCGCAAAAGCCCCGGCCAAGGTGGCGGCGCGGAAGACCGCGGCCAAGAAGGCCGTGAGCACGAAGGCCCGCGCTCGCGCCGTGAAAACAGACGGCGCCGACGAAGCCGACGACGCAGCACCCCTTGGCGGTACTTCGCTCGTGATTGTCGAGTCCCCGGCCAAAGCCAAAACCATCGGCAAGTACCTGGGACGCGGCTACACCGTCCGCGCCACCGTCGGACACGTGCGCGATCTCCCGGCCAAAAAACTCGGCATCGACATCGAGCACGGCTTCGCCCCGGAGTACGTGACGATTGAGGGGAAGGAAGACATCCTCACCGACCTCAAGAAAATCGCCAAGGGCGCGCGCGAGATCTTCATCGCCACCGACCCTGATCGCGAGGGGGAGGCGATCGGCTGGCACGTCGAGCAGTATTTCACGCAACCCAAACGGCACGCCGTCACGGCGCCCATCCGTCGCGTGATGTTCCACGAGATCACCAAGGACGCGGTCTTCAAATCCATGGCCAATCCCATGGATATCGACAACCGCAAAGTCGAAGCGCAGCAGGCGCGCCGCGTGCTCGATCGCCTCGTGGGCTACAAAGCCAGCCCGGTGCTCTGGAAAACGGTCAAGAAGGGACTCTCCGCCGGCCGCGTGCAAACGGTGGCGCTGCGCATCATCGTGGAGCGCGAACGCGAGATCCGCGCCTTCAATCCGGTAGAATACTGGACCATCGCCGCCGACCTGCAGAAGGGCACGCAGCCCTTCACGGCGAAGCTGCACCAGGTAGACGCCAAAAAGCCGGAAATCCCCAACGGCGACGAAGCGGCCAAGATGATCGCCGACCTCAAGGGGATCACGCAGTTCACGGTCACCGAGGTTAAACGCCGCGAACGCCGGAAAAATCCGGCTGCGCCGTTCACCACGTCCACCTTGCAGCAGGAAGCCGCCAAAAAACTCGGCTTCGGCTCCAAGCGCACCATGCGGCTCGCGCAAGACCTCTACGAAGGCATCGACGTGGGGGTCGATGGCGCCACCGGTCTCATTACTTACATGCGCACCGACTCGCCGCGTATCTCGGAAGCGGCCGCCCTCGCAGCGCGCGACACGCTGCGCGCCCAATTCGGTGACGACTTCCTCGCCGCCACGCCGCAGCTGTATCCCAGCGGCAAGGCGAATGCCCAGGACGCCCACGAAGGTGTGCGTCCCACCGAACCGTCGCGCCGCCCCGAGGCCATTCAGAAATTCCTCACGGCCGATCAATTCAAGCTCTATCAGCTCATCTGGCAACGCTTCATGGCGTCACAGATGGCACCGGCCGTCTTCGACACCACTACCGTGGACTTCGACACGCCGGCCGGCGGACATGCGTACCTGTTCCGCGCCACGGGCAGCGTCATCAAGTTCCAAGGCTTCCTCGCGCTTTACCGCGAAGCGCGCGAAGAAGGGGACGGCAAGGCGCTCGAAGATGAGCAGGCGCTGCCCATGCTCGAACTCAACGAGACGGTGCCGGTCAAGGCCATTCTCCCCACCCAGCACTTCACCGAGCCGCCGCCGCGCTTCTCGGAAGCGTCGCTGGTCAAGGAGCTCGAACGACTCGGTATCGGCCGTCCGTCCACCTACGCCTCCATCATCTCGGTGCTAGCCGAGCGGCGCTACGTGCTGCTTGAACAGCGACGCTTCTTCCCCACGCCACTCGGCGAAACCGTCGAGAAAGTGATGGTCAAAAAGTTTCCCGACATCTTCAACGTCGGCTTCACCGCGCAGATGGAAGAAGAGCTCGACAAGATCGCCGATGGCGCGCTCGACTGGATCAGTGCCTTGGGCGATTTCTGGACGCCGTTCCAGGCCACGCTCAACGACAACGATCTCGACTCACTCATCGGCGAAGCGTACGACTTGTCGGCGCTGGCCACCGAAAAGTGCCCGGACTGCGGCGGGAAGCTGGTGGCCAAGGGCGGATTCTTCGGACCGTTCGTAGCCTGCGAGAATCATCCCAAAGTCTGCAAGTACACCCGTCCCATCAAGGGCGAGAAGAAGCCCGCCGAACTCACTAAGTACATGTGTCAGGAGTGCGGCGAGCCGATGGTCATCCGCCACGGGCGCTCGGGCGATTTTTTGGGGTGCAGCAAATTCCCCAAGTGCCGCGGCACACGCTCCATGCCCACCGGCGTGCAGTGTCCCAAAGACGGCGGGGAGATCGCCGAACGGCGCAGCAAGAAACGCGGAAAGGCGTTCTACGGCTGCGAGAATTACCCGAATTGCGACTTTGTGGTCTGGGATAAGCCCGTACTCGAAACCTGTCCGGAGTGCGGATACGTGGGGGCCGAAGCCAAGAGCAACAAGACGCGCGGGCATTTCCGCAAATGCCTCAAGTGCGCCAACGAGTGGGACATCGTTTCCCCCGACGAAGCCGCAGAACTCGCGGAAGCCGCCGTCGCCTAGCGCCGGCGCATATATCACCCGGTCCCCGTTGTTAGTTTGCAGACATGTCGTCATTCGAACTACACATCCTGGGGGGCGGGCTCGCTGGTAGCGAAGCCGCCTGGCAACTCGCCGAGCGTGGGCATCACGTGGTGCTGCACGAAATGCGTCCCGTGCGTGGCACCGCCGCGCACCGTACCGAGAAGCTCGGTGAACTCGTCTGCTCGAATACGTTCAAGAGCACCGAAACCAGCAATGCGCACGGCCTGCTCAAGGCCGAAATGCGACAGCTCGGCTCACTGATTCTCACCTGCGCCGACGAGTCGCGCGTACCGGGTGGCTCCGCGCTGTCCGTCGATCGGGAAGTCTTCTCGCAAACGGTGCACGACCGCGTGCACGCGCATCCGCGCATCACCGTCGTGCGCGATGAAGTCACCACCATCCCCGAGCCGGGTATCATCGCCACCGGTCCACTCACGTCCGATGACCTCGCCACCGCCATCCGTACGCGCCTGGGCGTGGAATCACTCGCCTTCTACGACGCGATCGCGCCCGTGCTGGCGTTCGACTCCATCAATCAGGACATCGCCTTCCGTGCCTCGCGCTGGGGCAAGGAAACCATGGCAAGCGCCGGTGACGAAGGCGCGTATCTGAATTGCCCGTTCACGCGCGACGAGTACGAGGCGTTCATCGACGCGCTCACAACCGCCGATCAATTCACGGCGCACGAGTTCGATGCGGTCCCGTATTTCGAAGGGTGCATGCCAGTGGAAGAAGCCGCCAAACGCGGGCGTGAATCGCTGCGCTTCGGACCCATGAAGCCCATCGGCCTGCGTGATCCGCGCACCGACAAAAAGCCGTGGGCCGTGGCCCAACTGCGCATGGAAGACCGCGGTGGCCGCATGTGGAATCTGGTGGGCTTCCAGACCCGGCTGCGCATCCCCGAGCAGGCGCGCGTGTTCCGTCTTATCCCGGGGTTGGCGGACGCAGAGTTTTTGCGTTTCGGCTCGATTCATCGCAATTCGTACGTCAACGCGCCCGCGGCACTCACGCCGCATCTGTCGCTGCGCGATGCGCCCACCACGCTCTTTGCCGGGCAGATCACGGGCGTCGAGGGGTACACCGAAAGCAGCGCCACCGGCATTCTCGCGGGAATCAATTTGTCGCGTATGCTCGCCGGTCAGGAGCCTGTCACCCCGCCGCCCACCACCATGCTCGGCGCGCTCTATCGCTATTTGCGCGAGGCCGATCCGCGGCACTTTCAACCCATGAACGCCAACTTCGGCCTACTCGACGATCTCGAGGGCGTGCCGCCGCAGATTTTGCGTGACAAGAACGCCAAGCGGCAGAAGTTCGCCGAGCGCGCGCTCGAGGCCATGCGCACGTGGGTGGCGTCGGAGGGTATCGAGGTCACGCACGTGCCGTCGTCCGTACCCGTGTGATGAGCAGCGCGCCCGACGACTCCACCGGCGAACCCGCCGAAGGACCGCCACCGGCGGAGATCGCCGAGTTTTTGCTCCACTGTGAGAAGGAGCGGGACCTCTCACCGCACACCGTGTCCGCGTATCGGCGTGACCTGCGCGAGTTTGCGCACTGGCTCGCGGCCATGCACGGCACGGCAGGCTGGGACTGGAATGCCCTCGGACGCACCGAGATCCGCGGCTTCGTGGCCCACGGCACCCGCCGCGGTCTTGCCAAGCGCTCCATCGCGCGCCAGCTCTCCGCCGTCCGCAGCTTCTACCGCTGGATGCACCGCGACGAGCGCGTGGATGTAAACCCGGCGCGCACCGTTGCGTCGCCACGGTTGCCGCGCACGCTGCCCACGTATCTCGATCGTACGCAAGCCGACACGCTCATGCAGCACGCCGCCACGAGGGCGCAGTCGCTGGCCTTTACCGACGTACGCAATCTGGCCATGCTGGAATTGTTCTATTCCAGCGGGCTCCGCCTCTCGGAACTGCGTGGCGTGGACCTCGCGGATCTCGATCTCGTGTCGCAGCAGGTGAAGGTGCGCGGCAAAGGACGCAAGGAACGCATCGTGCCTCTTGGCGATCATGCGCAGCGCGCACTCCGCAATTATTTGGTGAAGCGAGATGTACTGTTGGCACGTCTGGGTGGCGTAAAGGCGGGGCGGCTCGCACGCGGCGCGGTGTTCCTCAGCGAACGGGGCAGCCGGCTGAGCCCGCGCGCCATTCAGCATGCGATGACGGCGCTGATGGGCGCGGTGGACGAAGGGGCAGGGCTCACCACCCACTCGCTCCGTCATACGTTTGCCACCCACTTGGTGGACGGCGGCGCCGATCTGCGCGCGGTGCAGGAGTTGCTCGGGCACGCGAGTATCAGCACCACACAGATTTACACCCACACCAGCGTCGAGCGTCTCAAAAAGGTGTACCGGCAAGCGCACCCGCGAGCCTGACGCGACTCGCGTTGCTCTACCAACGACGCCAGGCCACGGCGTCAGCCGGGTGTGCCGCCGCTCAGAATCTGCACCGCGCGCGCCGCGTCGAGATTCCCGCCGCAGATCACGATGCCCACCGTTTGGCCCGCCAGTCGTGGCGCGAGCACATGCAGCCCCGCCAACCCCGCCGCGCCCGCGCCCTCGGGCAGATTGTGCGTGATGCGCCACAGGTCGCGTACCGCCTGCGCAATGGCGCCCTCACTGGCGAGAACAAAATCCGCCAGACCGGCGCGCAGTGCATCAAACGTGAGCGCATACGTCGATCCCGTTGCCACGCCCTCGGCGAACGTGTGGACCGGCGCGCCGGCGCGCGCTTCGCCATCGTGCCATGCGTCGTGCTGTGCCGAGGCCTCCGCGCTCTGCACCGCGTACAGTGCGAGCGCTGGATGCAGCGCGTCGCGCACTACCGCCGCGCCCACCGCCTGTGAGCCGCCGCCAAGCGCAATCACGATCGCGTCGAGCGTTGGGGCGTCTTCCACGAACTCGGCCGTCATCGTGGCCGCGCCTGCGATCACGTCCCGATGATTGGTGGAGTGTACCAGTGTCAGCCCCTCACGCATGGCCATCGCGCTACAGGCGGCGATCGTATCGTCGTAGCGTGCTCCCACTTCCACCAGCGTGGCGCCTAGCGACCGGATCACCGCGCTCTTTTCCGGATTGTTGCCCAGCGGCACACAGATGGTCACGGGTATCCCGAGTCGAGCGCCCGCCCAGGCGAGTCCCAGTCCGTGATTTCCGGTGGTGGCCGCGATCACGCCGCGAGCCGCCAGCGCTGGATCTCTGGCCGAGAGCGCGGACAGCGCCGAAGT
>Ga0105045_10000332_pt1 | contig 32709 bp, 28 predicted proteins | sample MAT02_FD_78089 | JGI IMG/M metagenome (GOLD analysis project Ga0105045, IMG submission 78089) | Freshwater microbial communities from Lake Fryxell liftoff mats and glacier meltwater in Antarctica - MAT-02 (megahit assembly) | ecosystem: Environmental > Aquatic > Freshwater > Ice > Liftoff... | reverse complement strand
GGCGCCGGCTTTGAACTGCATGCCTTTGGTCCCCGCCCCCGGTTGGTTGTTGGGGGGTGCGTCTACCGTTTCGCCACTCCCTCACACGAATGGAACACCTTGCCGTCGACCATGACGTCGGCCCGCGCTTCGCAGTTGGTCCAGTCCTTGGTGGCCACAGTGTCGAGCAGCGACTTGAGCGCGCCGGAGATGTCCCTGACGGCGGCCTCGTGCGTGAGCTGGACGACCTGCTGGTCGTCGGGGAAGGCCTCGCCGTCCTCCTTGCGCGCGGTGTAGCGCTTGTGGTGGCCGGTCAGCAGCGCGGGCTGCTGGGTGACCTTGTGCAGGTTGGTGATGAGGGTGTGCAGCTCGGTGCGGCGCCCCTTCTCGACCGCGAGGATTGCATTGAGCTTCGGCTTCGACGAAATTTCAGGGGGCACGATATCTGGAGCGCCGCGGGTGTCAAGCGCAGTGCGGGCGCGGCTACGCGCCGCGCCTGCACTCTTCGTCATGCTTCTAATCAGGTACATCAAAAGGTCATTGCAGGAGTAAGGCGCGGCGAAGGGTGGCCGTCGCCATGCCTCGTGCGCATGCCGACAGTGCACGCGGCGCGTGGCTGTGCGCGAGCATGGTGGTCCCGGACCGCGATCGCGTAAGGTGTGCCGGTGCTCCCGCCCGAGGTCGCTGCGTGGCCGCTCGGCGATCCGATCGCGGGGCCGGTCGCGCTCGTGCTCGCGGGCGTGCTCGCGGGCGTCGCCAACACGCTCGCGGGCGGCGGCTCGTTCGTGATCCTGCCGATCTTGATCGGGCTCGGGCTCAGTCCCGGTGTGGCCAACGCGACCAGCCGCGTCGGTGTGCTCGCCCATGGCTCGGCGGCGACGATCACCTTCGCACGCGCGCGCGCCGTGCCGACCGGTCTGGTGCTGCGCGTGGCCCCGGCGATGTGCGTCGGGGCCTTGCTCGGCGCGTGGCTCGCGACCCGCCTCGACGACGGCCTGCTGCGCCCGCTATTCGGAGGGATCCTGGTGTTCTGGGCGGTGCTCTTGATCGTCCGCCCAGGTCGCTTCATCAAGCCACCCGAGCTGCCGCGCACGCCCGGCCCGCTCGCGCAGGTGCTCTCGCTGTTGATCGGGGTGTACGGCGGATTCCTGCAGGCCGGCGTCGGCTTCCCCCTGATGGCCCTGTTCGTGTCGCTGCTCGGACACCCGACGCTGCATGCCAACGCGGCCAAGATCGCGGTCGTGTTAATCTACACGCTGATGGCGATGAGCGTGTTCATGGCGGCGGGCCAGGTCGCGTGGCGCGAGGGGGCGATCCTCGCGGTCGGCATGATCCTCGGCGGAGTGCTCGGCGCCCGCCTGCACCTGCGCGTCGGGCCCGGCATCGTACGCTGGGCGATGGTCATCATGGTCGCGATCAGCGGCGCGGCGCTGCTGTTGTGAGCGGGCTACTTGCCCCGCCGGGCCGCCGCGAAGATCGGCTCACCCGCGACGAAGCGGCCGGCGACCCGTTCGGTCGCCAGCGCGGTCTTCAGCGCCGGCAGCAGATCGAGCTCCGCGCAGTCGACCCCGCGCGCCGAAAAGGCCGCGACGACGCTCTGCCAGACCAGACCGGAGGAGTCGGCCCGTACGTTTGCGCGTGGGATCACGACGGTCCGGTCGCCGCCGATGAACGCCTGGCGGCAGGCGGGCTCATCGAACGAGTGCCACTTGCGACAGTTGAACGGGCGCACCGCATACACCGAGCAATTGCCGTCGACGTTGAGCGGGCACATCTGGGTCGGTCGCGGGCCCGCGGCCAGCCCCTCGGCCATGGTCTGCGCGTGCGCGTCGATCCGTGCGTCGAGCGAGGCACGGTGCGCCGGGGTGAACGTCGCCTTGATGTACTCGGCGATCAAGACCGCCTCGGGGCCGATCACCGACACCAGCGAGGTGCAACAATGATTACACCCCGCGCTGCAGGCGAGGCGGAGCCTGACCTTCTTGTCCGAGTATTGCAGCTCCAGCTCGGTCGGCTGGGCGCCGGCCAATTCATCGTAGCGACGATACCACTCGACGACCGCCGCGAGCATACCCGCGACCACGCGCACATCCGACGCGAACGCCCGCAAGATGAAGTAGACCAGGCTCTTGTGGGCCTCCAGCAGCCTGGGTGGACACTGCGGACTCGGCACGAAGCCGTGCCGGTCGAACAGGGCCTGCATCTCGGCGGCTCCGGGCCGCTTCAGTGCATGTGGAGTCCCACTTTGGCCATCCGTCCCCATCTGCTGGCCTGCAGCGTAGGAGCCGAGCACGCGCGTGTCAACGGCCAAGCACGTCGAGTCGCCGCGCTCACAGAGACCGGCCATGTGTTTAGATGCCCATGCAGTCGTAGAACGCGGTGAAGCGGTCGTCGCAGCCGATGACCGTGGGGCGGTCCACGGCGTCGCAGCTCACGGCCGGCGTCGAGCCGATGCAGGCGAGCATCTCGTTGAACAGGTCGCCGCACGCGCCGGCCATGCTGTCCATGCAGCCGGCGACGCACGCGGCCGTATCGGGCTTCGGTGGTCTGCCCGGTGGTGGCTTCGGTGGTCTGGTCAGTGGTCTGCCCGGTGGTGGGGTTAGTGGTTTGGTCGGTGGTGGGGTTAGAAGTTTAGCGCGTGACGGGTCTAAAAATAGGTGTCATGAATGGTTCGCTCGTCGGTGACATCGGTGGAGGTCGTGGTAGGGTGGCGAGGTGTCGCGTCCGCCGCTTCGCCGTGCCCTCTGCCTGACATACGGCGCCGGCTCGATCGGTGCCGGGATCTTCAGCACGATCCCCGGGCTGCTGTTGCTGTTCTACCTCACCGACACGCTGGCGGTGCCGGCGGCGCTCGCCGGTCTGGCGATCCTGATCCCGAAGATCTGGGACATCATCACCGACCCGATCGTCGGCGCGTGGTCGGATCGCACCCGGACCCGCTGGGGCCGGCGCCGGCCGTTTCTGCTGGCCGGGGCGCTGACCCTGCCGCCCTGCTTCATGGCCCTGTTCATGGCCCCGGTCGGTGACCCGAGGCTGAGCTTCCTCTGGGTGCTGGTCGCGTTCTGCCTGGCCGCGGGGGCGTTCACGCTGTTCCAGGTGCCCTACGCGACGATGCCGGCGGAGATGACCGCCGACTACCACGAGCGCACGACGCTGGTCGCCTATCGCATGGCCTTCGTCACCATCGGCGTGCTCGCCGGCGGCGGCCTGGCACCCGCGCTGGTCGCCTCCGGCGGCGGCGGGCAGGCCGGCTACGCGCAGATGGCCGTGGTGCTGGCGCTCGTCACACTGGCGGCGATGCTGGTCGCGTTCTTCGGGACTCGCAGCGCGCCACAGACGACCGCGGTGGAGCATACGCTCGGGCTGAGGGAGCAGCTGCGGGTCGCGCTGGCCTATCGGGCGTACCGCACGCTGCTGCTCGCGTACGCGCTGCAGTGCGTCGCGCTCGGCTCGGTGCTCGCGGCGGTGCCCTACTTCGTGCGCTACACGCTCGGCGCAGGGGCGGGTGCGGTCTCGCTGTTGTTCGTGTGCCTGGTCGGCCCGGCGATCGTGACGATGCCGCTGTGGACCGCGGTCTCGCGGCGGTACGGCAAGCGGGTCGGTTACCTGGCTGCGACGGTGATCTTCGCGGCGATGGCCGGGAGTCTGTTGCTCGCCGGTCCGGGGCCGCTGTGGCGGGTGGGCGTGCAGATCGGGCTGCTCGGGGTCGGCTTCGCGGGCCTCCAGGTGTTCCCCTTCGCGATGCTGCCGGAGCTGATCGACGCCGACGCGCGGGCGACTGGGCTGCGTCGCGAGGGCGTGTTCACGGCGCTGTGGTTCGTCGGCGAGAAGGCGGGCTTCGCCCTCGGCGCGTGGCTGGTCAGCGGGATCCTGGCGGCGACCGGCTTCCTCGAGCGGCGCGCGGGCGAAGTGGTAGAGCAGTCGGGGCACGCGCTGCTCGGGGTCCACCTCGCCACCTCGCTCGCGCCGGCGATCCTGGCCGCGATCAGCCTGCCGTTGCTGCTGCATTACACCGAACCCGATCGACACGAGACGAGTCCACCATGAAATTGCCAGAGACCGGATGGTCCAGAGACCAGATCCTCGCCACGCTCGCGACCATGCGCAGCCACGACCTCGCGACCGAGGGCGGGGCGGCGTTCGCGTATATCTACGACTCGGGCGAGCGCGAGGCGATCGCGCTGGCGACCGAGGCGTACCGGATGTTCCTCGGGGCCAACGGCCTCGACCCGACGGCCTTTCCGAGCCTGCTGCGCATGGAGAACGAGGTCGTCGGGTTCTGCGCGGCGCACCTGGGCGGCGGCGCCGGGGCGGCGGGCAGCTTCACGAGTGGAGGCACCGAGAGCCTGATCCTGGCGGTCAAGACGGCGCGTGACTGGGCGCGGGTGCATCGGCCCGAGGTGGCCATGCCAGAGATGGTCGTGCCGGTCAGCGCCCACGCGGCGCTGCACAAGGCGGCGCACTACCTCGGGGTCAAGGTGGTGGCGACGGCGAGCGACCCGGTGACGTTCAAGGCGGATGTCGCGGCGATCCGCGCGGCGATCACGGACAACACGATCCTGCTCGTGGCCTCGGCGGCGAGCTACGCCCAGGGGGTCATCGACCCGATCGCGGAGATCGGGGCGATCGCTCACGAGCGCGGGCTGCTGTTTCACGTCGACGCGTGCATCGGTGGGTTCTTGCTGCCGTACCTGCGGCGCCTCGGCGAGCCGGTGCCGGCCTTCGACCTGTCGGTGCCGGGGGTCTCGTCGATCTCGATGGACCTGCACAAGTACGGCTACGCGCCCAAGGGTGCGTCGGTGATCCTGTACCGCGACAAGGCGCTGCGACGCCACCAGATCTACGCCTGCGCGGGCTGGACCGGCTACGCGGTGGTCAACGCGACGGTCCAGAGCACGAAGTCGGGCGGACCGATCGCGGCGGCCTGGACGCTGCTGCACGCGATCGGCGACGCGGGTTACCTCGAGCTGGCGCGCAAGACCCTCGAGGCGACCCGTAAGATCGTGGCGGGGGTGCGCGAGATCGCCGGGCTGCGGCTGCTCGGCGAGCCGGCGATGAGCCTGCTGGCGTTCACGGCCGAGGACCCGCTGGTGTTCACGATCGCCGACGCGATGAAGACCCGCGGCTGGCTGGTGCAGCCGCAGCTCAAGGGGCTCGGCGCCCCGACGAGCCTGCATCTCACGATCTCGGCGGGTCACCTGGCGGTCGTCGACCGCTTCCTGGCGGACCTGCGCGCGGCGGTCGCCGAGGCGCGCGAGGCGGCGGCCGACCCGGGCCTGACGATGCTGTTGCAGGCGGCGGCGGGCCTGGACTTCGCGACCCTGGGCGACGAGGGCTTCACGCAGGCGCTCGCGCTCGCCGGGGTGAAAAATGGCGAATTGCCGGAGCGCATGGCCGGCATCAACGGGTTGCTCGATGCCTTGCCGGCGGCAGCGCGCGAGGCGGCGCTGATCGCCTTCGTGAACGACCTGTACGTCGCGCATGTGGGCGATCAATCGTCGAAGTAGACCCCTCGCACCCAGCGCGCGCCGGTGAAGCCGGTGAAGCCGGTGCGCGCGTGCAGGGTGCGATGGTTGTCGTGGAGCAGCGAGTCGCCGGGCTCGAGGCGGACGCGGCGGTGGTGCCGGGGGTCGCGGACCAGGCGATCTCGAGGGCGTCGCCCCGCAGGTCGCGGTGCGGGGTGTGAGCTCGTCGGGCAGCTCCGAGGAGCACAGGGTCCGCTCGCGGGTCTGCGGTTGGCGCTCGCGGTCGCAGTTGCGGCGCCGTCAAGGATCCTGCGGGCAGTGGGAGGGGCCTGGCCCGGTGCTGCGCACAGGCCGACGGCTTCGAGGCCGGCGGGGGCGGTGCCGGGGACGAAGTGGGGGTCGTGCAGGCCGGGCTTGATGCCGGTGCACTTCTGTCCTTCGGGACAGCCCTGGGAGATCGTGTCGCAAGCGGCAGGGCAGCGCGCGGGATCGCTGCATGGGGCGCCGGTCGTCGTGGCCTCGCCAGAGTCACCGGCAGCCGAGGACCCGGTGGTCGGTGGGGCGGAGGAGGCGGTGCCCGTGGTGCTCGTGGCGCTCGCTTCGGTCGCTTCGGTCGTGCCCGTGCCAGTGTGCTCGGCCGGGTTTGCCGGGTCGGCGGCGCAGCGCAGGACCAGCGCCGCGAGCAGGGCGAGCATCGATGCGTGCGGTTGACGGGGAGGGCGAGGGTCGCCCGAAGACGGTGCGTGGTTCATGGCCCCCACCTTGTCGCCAGGGCATCTCCGGGCCGCCGTGCTTGCGTCCTGGAGCGATCGAGCCTACCATCCGGGCCCAGTCGCGCGTGAACTTTGTTCTCGGGCGGCACCTCGTCACGTACCGCTGGTCCTGTGCCTGCGCTCCCGTCACTGCCCTCCTGGCCGTGGCAGCTCCCCATCGCCAGACCAAGAAGGCGTCCATACATGAACCTCAAGACCGTAAATTCTGTGCTCGCCGAGATCGAAGACGGCCTCAACGGTGGCCTCTCCACGATCGACGTGTTTAGCAAGTCGACCGGCATGACGGTCGCCGGCGTCCGCAGCTCGCCCAAGGCCTGCGCGCTGTTCAACATCCTCTCCGAGCGCATCACGGAGACGATCAAGAAGTCGGGTCTGCCGGTGCCGGACTACGTCAGCCAGACGCTGCTGCGCCTCGGCGAGGACGGTAGCGTCATGATCGTGGTCGTCGACCTGACCGACAAGTATCGCATGGGTATGGCGGTCGACGTGCAGAAGGCCAGCCTCGGCGTGCTGGTCAGCGTGGTCCTGCCGGACGCGATCCCGCGGCTGCGCGACGCGCTTCGCTGATCGGGCGCTTCGCTGAGCGACGCGCCGACGAGCCACGACCTCGACGATACCGTCGAGGTCGCGTCCCGAGTCGTCAGTACGCCTTGGCGATCAGCACGCGTTGTTTACTCGGCTTGCCGGTGACGATGCACGCGCCGGGCTCGGCGGCGGGGCCTTGGCCAGCGAGCGGGACGCAGCGGATCGTCGCCTTGGTCTGCTCTTTGATCCGGGCCTCGGTCTCCTTGGTGCCGTCCCAGTGACACCACGCGAAGGTGCTCTTGTCGCCCGCGAAGGTGGTGAGAAACTCGTCCCACGAGTTGAGCTCGACGCTGCGCTCGGCGATCCGCTGGCGCGCGGACTCCAACAGGGCGGTCTGGAATTTTTCGAGGCGCTCGACGATCGTGGCCAGGAACTGGGCCTGCGGGATGAACTCCTTGCCCCTGCCGGCGGCGCTGTCGACCCGCATCTTGACGCAGACTTGGTCCTTCTCGAGGTCCTTGGGTCCGAGCTCGACGCGTACCGGCACGCCCTTGCGCTCCCAGTCGTAGAACTTGGCGCCGGGCTTCATGTCGCGGTCGTCGACGACGACCTCGAGGAAGTCGCGGTAGCGGGCGCGCGGCGGCGAGATGTCGATGTCGACCAGTTGGTCGCGCAGCTTGGCGCAGGCGGCGAGGACCCGAGCACGCTCGTCGTCGCCGCGAAAGATCGGGACGATGACGACGTGGATCGGAGCCAGGCGCGGCGGGAGGACCAGGCCGGCGTCGTCGGCGTGGGTCAAGATGAGGCCACCGATGAGCCGGGTGCTGACGCCCCACGAGGTCTGCCACACGTAGTCGCGGCTGCCAGCCCGGGTCTGGAACATGACGTTGAAGGCCTTGCCGAAGTTTTGTCCGAGGTCATGGCTGGTGCCAGCCTGCAGCGCCTTGCCGTCCTGCATCATGGCCTCGATGCAGGTGCTCTGCAGGGCGCCGGCGAACTTCTCGCTCTCGGTCTTGACGCCGCGGATCACGGGCATCGCCATGACCTCCTCGGCGAAGTCGCCGTAGACGCCGAGCATGCGCGCGACCTCCTCCTGGGCCTCCTCGTGGTTGGCGTGCGCGGTGTGGCCCTCCTGCCACAGGAACTCGGTCGTGCGCAGGAACATGCGGGTGCGCTTCTCCCAGCGCATCACGTTGGCCCACTGGTTCACGAGCAAGGGGAGGTCGCGGTAGCTGTCGACCCAGCGCGCGAAGAAGTAGCCGATGACGGTCTCGCTGGTCGGGCGGATGACGTAGGGCTCGTCGAGCTTCTCACCACCGGCATGGGTGACGACCGCGAGCTCGGGCGCGAAGCCCTCGACGTGCTCGGCCTCCTTGGTGATGAAGCTCTGCGGGATGAGCAGCGGGAAGTAGGCGTTCTTGTGCCCGGTGGCCTTGAAGCGGCCGTCGAGCTCGCGCTGGATCTTCTCCCACACGGCATAGCCGTGCGGCTTGATGACCATGCAACCCTTGACGACCTTGGCCGGCTCGGCCATCTCGGCCTCGCGGATGACATCCTGGTACCACTGCGGGTAGTCCTCGGCCCTCGGTGTGATCTTGCCACCGGCCTTGCCGACCTGGTCCTCGTGCTCGCTGCTGGCCTTGGGCTTCATGCCGCGCGAGGATGCCGAACGCGGTCCGGGCAAGCAAGCCCCCGCGATATGCAGCCAGCGCACCTTGCGCCTGACCGCGAGCCAGGGCTGGAACACGGGCGGGCAGTAGAGAACGCTGAGCAGCGGACCCGACTGCGGTGGTCCGTCCCGCGTCGTCATGGCGATCTTGTCGGGTGCGACCGTGGGCGCTGGCACGACCATCATGCCGCTGTCGATCAGCCACGGCAGGGCGTCGACCGGGAGGTCGATAGCGAGGTCGAGCCCCGAGGCCCGGGGTCATCGACGAGCTGGAGCTGCGCGACCGGATCTATCGGGTACGCGAAAGGCAGCTTCAGAGCGGCGCTCCATGGGAGCACGGCTGGTCGCTGGCATCGCATGTGCGGCAGCGAAACGACGGCCCCATGCCGAGGCGGTCAGCAGGGCGAGCAGAGCCCCGAGAAGAGAGGATCGCATCATCGTGGCCGTCGGCGGATTGTATCCGAGTTGTGATCACCCCGGAAGTGGGCGGCGCGGGCGTTCCAGCGCCCGGCGAGCGCTCTCGCTCGGCCTCGTGCGGACCTGCTGCCGCACCTGCGGCGACGAGCTGCCACACCGCTTACCGGTCGAGATTCGACTTGTGGCCCAGTGGGGGGCGTGCGAGCCTTCGAGCATGCATGGAAAATTAGTGGTGGTCGGGTTTGGCTTGCTGGCGCTGGCGTGTGGTGGTGGTGGCGGCGATACCAGGGCGAGCGAGAGCGAGGGGACGTTGGGGATGACGGAGGGAACGACGGGCACGACGGGCACGACGGGCGTGATGGGCGTAACGGAGGATGTGCCGACTGGTGGCATGAGCGTGAGTGCGAGCGGCACGGGGACGTCGACCACGGACGATGTGACGGCGACCGGGAGCTCGGGGCCGGGGGTCACGGCGACGGACCCGGGGACCACCGGCACGGGCGTCGATACTGACGAGACGTCGGTGAGCGGGACGACGGGTAATACGGGTGATACGGGTGATACGGGTGGTACGGGGACGACGGGTGGTACGGGTGACGATACGGGGAGCAGCAGCGGGACCTCGGATACCGGGATGGAGCCGGATCCGCTGTGGGTAACGCCGAATTTATGGTATTCGGTCGAGGACAAGCTGCATTATATCAAGATCAGCGAGGTGGACGGGTCGGTGGTGCAGTTGGTGACCAGCACGATCACCACGCCGCTGGTGGATGGGTTCAACGGGCTGACGATGCTGGAGGACGGCTCGCTGCTGGGTTCGCGGGTGTTGGCGGGGGTGGGCACGCAGATCTTTCATATCCCCGAGCCGCCGGTGGAGCCGAGTATGATCGAGGCGGTTATCATCGGCATGGTCCCGGATACGTTGCTTGTTGAGGCGCTGTACACCGATTGCAAGGGGCTCGTGTATTTGATGGACAGCGGGGCGGATCTTTCGACGGCGGCGGGAAATCGGCTGATCCGGTTCACCGGGGAGTATCTGGCGGGCGATCTGAACTACGAGGTGATCACCGATCTGCAAAACGCGAGCGTGGCCGATATCGACGATCTCGGGCCGGGGATCGACGCGATGGGGGAGATCACGGATGGGTCGGGGTTTGCGATCGATTCGGGGGAGGTCTACGCGTTCAATTACAACACGGGGACCGGCACCAAGGTCGGCAATGGCGGGACCTGGGGTTCACACGCGCTCGGCGGGCCGCTGTTCGTCGATCAGACGGCGCGGCTATATCTGCTCAACATCGAGGCGAAGCTGGTGGAGGCGGACCCGGTGACGCTGGCGCTGTCGCCGGTGCTGGTGACCGGGCCGAAGCCAGCGGGGGACGCTCCGGCGGGCTGGAGCGGGCTGACGGGGCCGTTGACAGAGTGCAAGTCGACGCTGCCGCAGTAGGGCCAGGCGGGTTCACGCGACCGTCAATGTGATGTCCGTGATCTCGGCGGGCACGCCGAGGCGCATCGGCGGGCCCCAGTAGCCGGTGCCGGTGCTGACGTAGATCGCGGTGTCGTCGAGGCGATGCAGGCCGGCGACGTAGGGCTGTTGCAGGCCGACGAGGAGGTTGAACGGGAAGATCTGTCCGCCGTGGGTGTGGCCGGAGAGTTGCAGCGAGACGCCCATGGCGGCGGCCTCGACGGCGCCTTTCGGTTGATGGGCGAGCAGGATGACGGGGCGCGTGGGGTTGCGACCGGCGAGCGCGCGCGCGAGGTCGGGGCCGTGGCCGGCGGCGAAGCTGGGGCCGGTCGGGTCGTCGATGCCGGCGAGGTCGATGTGCTGGCCCTGGCGCTCGATCGTCACTCTTTCGTTGCGCAGGACGGTGATACCGAGGCCGCGCAGCAGGGTGATCCATGGATCGGCGCCGGAGAAGTACTCGTGGTTGCCGGTCACGAAGTAGACGCCGTGTGGCGCCCGGAGGCCTCGCAGCGGCTCGACCAGGGCGCCGAGCTCGGTGACCGAGCCATCGACGAGGTCGCCGGTGATCGCCACGAGGTCGGGCTGCAGCGCGTTGGTGCGAGCGACCAGCGACTCGATGAAGTCGCGGCCGATCGTCGGGCCGACGTGGATGTCGGAAAGCTGGACGATGCGAAAGCCGGCGAAGGCCGGCGGCAGCCCGCGTAGGGCGACCTCGACTGGCTTGATCGCGACCGGACGGCTGGCGCTGTAGAGCGCCCAGCCAGCCATGCCGAGGCCGCCGAGCCCGACGACGCCGCCGAATAGGCGGGCGAGGAACAGGCGCCGCTCGGGGTCGGGCGGGGTGCCGCCGAACCAGTCGATCAGCCACGAGATGCCCCGCACGATGTCCGCGGGGATCAGCAGCACGAACAGGAAGAACATCAGGCCCATCCATGTGTAGATCGCCCACATCAGCGGGGTCAGCAGGTCGCGCGGGAGCACGCGCGTGAGCACGAGGCCGAGCGGGAGCAGCACGGCGAGACCGACGAGCAGCACGGTCAGCCAGCGCTCGACCCCCGCGGGCCAGCCGATGTCACGCACGAGCCGTGCCCACAAGTAACAGTGGATGGCGGCGGTGACGGAGCAGACGACGCTCAGGAAGATCGCAAGGCGCGTGGCGGTCATGGAAGTGGGGAGGTCTAGTACAGTTTTGGCGGCTGACCATGGGCGCCGCCAAAACGCACTGCTGCGCGTCGGTCACTCGGCGACGGCGAGCACGAACTTTAAATAGCGGCCCTCGGGGAAGTGCAGCGGGGTCGGGTGGTCGGCGGGCTCCTGGCGGATCTCGAGGATCCGCAAGGCGCGACGAGCGACGCGCGCGGACTCGCGGAGAATTTTTAAGAACATGTCCATCGGGACGTGGCTCGAGCAGGAGGCGCAGGCGACCAGGCCGCCGGGGACGACCTGGCGGATCGCGGCGGCGTTGAGCTTGGTGTAGGCGGCCTCGGCGGCGCGCAGGGCCGACTTGCGGGGGGCGAAGGAGGGCGGGTCGACGATGACGAGGTCGAACTGCTGCTTGCTGGCGGCGCAGGCGGCCAGGTGATCGAAGGCGTCGGCGGCGACGAAGCCGTGGGCGGCGGGGTCGAGGTCGTTGGCGATGAAGTTCTGACGCGCACCCTCGACGGCGCCCTTGGCCAGGTCGACGCTGGTGACGTGGGTCGCGCCGCCGAGCGCGGCGGCCAGCGAGAAGCCGCCGGTGTAGGAGAACAGGTTGAGCACGCGGCGGCCGCGGGCGACCTGGCGGACGACGGCCCGGTTCTCGCGCTGGTCGAGGAACAGGCCGGTCTTTTGCCCGCGGCGGATGTCGACGAGCAGGCGCATGCCGTGCTCGCGGACGGGGATGTGTTCGGGTGGTTCGTCGCCGGCGAGGGTGTGCGGGGCGGCGGCCTCGCGCTCGCCGCTGATGCCCTTGAAGTAGATGCCACTCGGGCGCATGACCTCCATCAGGGTGTCACGCAGGTCACCCAGGTGCGGGAGCCAGGCGGGGGTGTCGAGCTTGAGCACGAGGAAGCCGGCGTAGTGGTCGACGACGACGCCGGGCAGGCGGTCGCCCTCGCCGTGGAGCAGGCGAAACGCGTCGGTGCTGCGCAGGTCGAGGGTGCCGCGGCGCAGCGCGAGCGCCTGTTCGACGCGCTGGCGCCACAGCTCGGGGCCGGCCGCCTCGCCGCGGCGGGTGGTCAGCACGCGCAGCGCGATCGGGGAGTCGGCGTCGAAAAGGGCCTGGCCGATCGGTCGCCGGCCCTGGCCGAGCAGGGTCACCAGGTCGCCGGTGCGCGCGCCGGAGACCGCAGGGACCGCGTCGGCGTACAGCCACGGGTGGCCCGCGGCGACGTGGCTGGTCAGGCGGTCGGGGACGACGACGGTGGGCACCCGGCGGAGGGTACGTCATCGCCCAGGGTCCGATGCCAGAGGGAAGACAGGGGGTTCGGCCTCGAGCCATGGTGCCATTGTTGTGCCAAGACTGAGATATTCCGGCCGGTCCGATCCTCGTCCGATGTAGCTGCGCCAGTTTTTCTGGTAGCGTGGGTTTTAGAAATGGAAGTTTCGGGAGATATACAGGCGCGAAAACGCGCAGATTCCGGTCCGGTGGCGGCGAGCCCCCTGGACTTCGGACGCATGTACCTCGACGAGCAGCAGCAGACCTTCGGCTACGGGCCGGTCGGGCCGGTCGGGCCGGCGCCCGCCAGTGAGCCGTTTAGGGCCGGGCGCTACGTGATCCTGCATCACGTCGGGCACGGGGCGATGGGCAACGTCTACGCGGCGTATGACCCGGACCTCGACCGCAAGGTGGCCGTCAAGGTGCTGCGCGACTCGACCCGTGGGCGCCCGCTGCCGGCCTCGCTCGACCGCGAGGCGCGGGCGATGGCCAAGCTGACCCACCCGCACGTCGTCACCGTGTACGACGTCGGCACCTGCGACCGCGGCGTGTTCGTGGCGATGGAGTTCGTCGAGGGCCTGACCCTTCGGACATGGCTCAAGGCGCAGGTCCGGAGCTGGCGCGAGGTCCTGGCGGTGTTCGTGCAGGCCGGGCAGGGGCTGGCGGCCGCGCACGCCGCGGGGGTGATTCACCACGACTTCAAGCCCGACAACGTGCTGGTCGGCGCGGAGGACCGGGTCAAGGTCGCGGACTTCGGGCTGGCGCGGGTCGCCGCGAGCACGGCCTCGACGGTCTCGGGCGAGCTTGTCGACGTGACGCGCAGCCAGGAGGGCGTGAGCCCCCCGGTCGCGCCGACGGGTTCAGCGACGCCGACGCAGGCGAGCGAGCGCGGGCCGGTCGGCACCCTGGCGTACATGGCCCCCGAGCGCCACCTGGCGTGCCCGGCCGACGCGCGCTCGGATCAGTTTAGCTTCTGCGTCGCGCTCTACGAGGCGCTGTATCAGCAACGACCGTTCACCGGGGTCGACGTCGCGGCGCTGCGGCACGCGGTGTTGCACGGGGCGCCGGCCGATCCGCCGCGGGCCACCCCGGTGCCGGCGCGGGTCGCCGCGGTGCTGCATCGTGGCCTCGCGCGCGCGCCGGAGGACCGCTACCCGACGATGGACGCGCTGCTCGCCGCGCTCGCCGAGCCGGCGCCGCTCGCCGAGCCGGCGCCGCGTCGCCTGCACTGGACGCTCTCCGCCGGCCTGCTGCTCGGCGCCGCCGGGGCGATGACCGCGGCCACCCGCGGCGAAGATCGCTGCCTGGCCGCCAGCGCCGACGAGGACCTGTGGTGGCAACACCAGAGCGCGGTGCTCGGCGACCGCTTCCCCGGCGAGGCGACCGGCCGCGAGCTCGGACGCCTCGGCGAGGTCCAGGCGACCTGGGCCGCCCGCAAGCGCGACAACTGCGAGGCCGGACAGAGCGGACGCCTGGCACCCGACCTCCGGCGCGCGCGTGAAGCCTGCCTCGACCGCCGCATGGCCGAGCTGCGCGTCAGCGCGGTGCAGGCCGGCGAGGCCAGCCGCGTCGACGAGGCCGTGTACCTGCTCGCCCAGGTCGCGGCGACCGACAGTTGCGACGACTCGAGCCGACTGACGACCGTCACGCCGCCGCCGCCCGGGCAGGCCGCGGCGGTGCAGCGCGAGCGCCAGGCGCTGGCCGTGGTCGGCGGGCTCGAGGTCGCGGGTGAATACGGCGCTGCGCTGCGCGGCCTCGGGCCGATCGAGCGCAACGCGGAGGCGCTGGGCCACGCGCCGCTGCTCGCCGAGGTGCTGTACCAGCGCGCCCGCCTCGAGCATTACCGCGGCGACTCGTCGCGGGCCCGCGAGACCCTCGCGCAGGCGATCGACCACGCCGAGGCGCATCGTCACGATCACCTGGCCGCCGATGCCTGGGGCTTCCTGGTCGAGATCGCCGCGCTGCCGCGCTCGGCCAGCGAGCGCGGCACGCTGGCCGCCTGGCACCGCCGGGCCCGCGCGGCCCAGGCCCGCCTGCACGGCGACCGCAACGACCGCGCCGACCGTCTGGCGATCTTCCTCGACGAGCACGGCTGGACCCCGTGGCGGACCCCGCGGCAGGGCGACCCGCAGCAGGTCCATCCGTTGCTCATGCAAGGGCTCGTACACCTGCGCGGCGGCGAGGCGACGCTCGCGGCCCGCAGCTTCGATGACGCGCTCGCCGAGCCCGACTTGCACCCGCGGACCCGCGCCAAGCTGCTGCAAAACCGCGCCGTCGCGGTGCAGGAGCAGGTCGACGAGGACGCGGCGACGCGCGCGTGGGACGAGGCCGTGGCCGCGTTCGCGGCGGCGACCTGGCCCGGTCACCCCGCGCACGCGGAGGCCCGGGTCCGCCGCGGCGAGTTCTTGCAGTGGAAGCGCCGCTTCGCCGAGGCGCGGGTCGACTTCGCGGCCGCGCTGCCGGCCCTCGCCGACGTCTCGAGCCACGCGTCGGCGCTGCGCACGGCGCACACCGGCGTGGCGATCGCCGACCTCATGACGTTTCGCGTCGCGTCGGCGGCGACCGAGGTGCGCGCCGCGCTGGTCGCCGGCGAGTCGCTGCTGCCCGACCCGCTGCTCGCCAGCGCCGGCTTCGAGGCCGAACTGCTCGCTGGATCGCCCGACCAGGCTCGCCTCGCCGCCGCCCGCGAGGTCGCCCTGTTCCGGGCCGACGGCGACCCGCTAGCCCTCGCGCGCGCCGAGACCCACCTCGGTGAGGCGCTGGCTGTCCTCGGGGACAGCAAGGCCGCGCGCGCCCAGCTCGGCGCGGCGCTGCAGCGCTTCACGGCGGCCGGCGCTGGCGCGGCCGAGGACACCGCCTACGCGCACAAGACTCTCGGCCTGCTCGCGCTGCGCGAGGGCCAGGACGCCGAGGCCGAGGCCGCGCTGACGCTAGCGATCGCGCTGTGGGACGCGCAGCCCTGCGAGTGTCGCGACGCCGCCGAGGCGCGCCTCGGCATGGCGACGCTGCTCGCCCGGCGCGACGACCCGCGCGCCCCGGCTTTGCGTGCTGAGGCCGATGCCTTCTTTTTACCGCTCGGTGCCGAGGCGCTCGCACATCGCGATCGCGTCATCGGGTGGATCGACCCTTGACCCGAACTGCTGGAGGACCTGCCATGAATCGCAACACCGTGAAGCTTATGTTGGCCGCGCTCTGTCTCACCGCCGCATGTGACCCCCTGGCCCAGCGCGTGCCCGTGCAGGGCAACGGCGAGCTGTCGGCGCCGGCCAAGCCGGCCACCGGCGAGGACTGTGCGGGCTGTTACAAGTGGTCGGCGCGGCCGCCTTCAGGGGTCAACGGCCCGGTGTCGAACTGATGGCGGCCGCGAGTTACATCCCCTTCGTCCGGTTCCGGCTGGCCGACGGGACGACCGCCCAGGTCTCGCCGGGCGGATTGATAGGACGGGCCGCGAGCGCGGAGCTCAAGATCGCCAACCCGGAGGTCTCGGAGGCCCACGCGCTGATCAGCCTGCGCGGTCACCAATTGCACATGCTCTCGCTGCGTCGGTGGATCATCCTCGACGGCGAGCGCTGCTCGGCGATCGCGCTGAAGCCGGGTCAGCGGGTCCACCTGTCGCAGACGGTCGTGCTCGAGGTCGAGGCCGTCGAGCTGCCCGGGCACGTGCTGGTCCTCGCCTGCGACGACCGCGAGGTCTGCACGCTCTCGGAGTCGGTGTACTCGCTGTCGCGCAGCGAGGCCGGCCTCAAGGTCGCGCCCGAGTACGTGCTCGGCGCGGAGGCCTATCTGTGGGGCAACGGCGAGGGCTTCACGCTGCGCGTCGGGGACGCCAGCCCGGTCGAGGTCGAGGCCGGCACCGAGTGGCAGCTCGGCCCGCACCGCCTGCGCGTCACCGCGAGGCCGCTCGGCGACGGCGCCCTGAGCACCCGCAGCATCGGCCAAAACGACCCGCCGCTGACGATCATCGCCCGCTACGACACGGTGTATATCCACACCCCGGGCCGCGCGCCCGCGGTGCTCTCGGGCCTGCTGGCGCGCATCGTCAGCGAGCTGGTGACGATCGGCAAGCTGGTCGCGTGGGAGGCCGTCGCCCGCGAGATCTGGGGCGATGAGAGCGACCGTAACGTCATGCGCCAGAACTGGGACCGCAACATGCGACGCCTGCGGGCCCACCTGCGCGAGGCCAATGTCCGCGCCGACCTCGTGCGCCCCGATGGCCGCGGCAACGTCGAGCTGTACCTGCTCCCGCAAGACCGCGCCGTCGACGAGACCTGACGCCGGATTAACCGCCGAGAGGCCCGGTCCGAACGGACAGGGCCTCCATGTTTACGGCTCGCGGGCCGCTCAGGGCAGGTCCAGGCCATTATTCTTGACCGACAGCTTGAGCAGCGCCGGCATCGGCGGACGCGGGTCGATGCCGAACGCCGCGAGGATCGCGAAATTGGCGATGTAGAGCGTCTTCTTCGACTGCTTGGTCACCCCGAACACCAGGCTCGAGGGCTGCTGCAGCGGGCCGCCCTGCGCGACGACCGTCGCCTTGGCCTTCTTGTTGAGCGAGACGATGCGGTCCTGGCCGTGGATGGCGAGGAACAGGTTCTCCTTCTTGTCGAAGGCGATGCCGTCGACGCCGCCGATCACGCCGATGTTCTCGTAGAACACCTCGATGTCCTCGGGCTCGCCGTCATCGACCTCGATCTTGAGGATGCGCCCATAGTCGAGGTTGCTGACGTAGAGGTTCTTCTGGTGCTTGTCGAAGGCGATGCCGTCGACGCCGAACGGCGCGATGATGAGATAGGGGTCCTCGACGTTGGAGTCGAGCAGCGGGTCCTTGAGCCACACCTCCGCGGTGCCGCAGTCGTCGATCTTCCAGATCTGGCCGAGGAAGGGGTCCGTGACGTAGAGGTTGCCGTCATCGTCGAAGGCGAGGTCATTGGGGAAGCCGTTGGGGTCGAGCTCGGCGTACTCCTCGACGTGACCGCTCGGCGAGATGCGCCACACGAACGCCGCCGCCGGCTCCGGCGTGAAGCCGGCCGAGCCCGCGTAAAGGAAGCCGTCCTCGTCGAACTTGAGGCCCGACACCACCGCACCCGCGGGGATCGGGAGCGTGGCGAAGGTGCTCAGTTGACCCGACGGCGTGATCTTGCCGACCGTGTTGCTCATCGAGAGATAGATGTTGCCGGCCTCGTCGGTCGTGATCGACTCCGGCAACTGACCCTGGCTGGCATCGAGCGGGACAACCACCGTGGGCGTCGCCGCAGCGGCCACGTCGGGCAGGAGACACAGGCTGGAGGCGATTGCGAACCCGACGAACCACTTGATGTTCAACATGTACATTCTCCCTGTCGCTGGCACTGCCAATATTCGGCTTATGATATGCCCGAGTCGCAACTGTTTTCCAACAACAATTGTCGCCCATGGCCGGTCCGGCGGCCACCTACCTGTGATATGGGCCGCCCACGATGCCGTCGGTGTCAGTATGATGGGCCATTGTCAGTGGTCGACGCCATGCACATACGCCGGGCAGTCACGGTCCCTGGCGCCTACATGGCGGTGTGTGCGCGAGCCGCGGGACAACGGCGCAGATCGGCCGCGAGCGCGCGCTTGAATCGCGAACGAGGCGACGAACGCGGGCCTACCTCCGCCGTCGCCATGCTAGGGTGCGAGCGGCCGCCTTTCCGCATGTCTGAGTTCGGCGCGATACATTTCGCGGGGTATGACCTCCCGGAGGTCCTTCATGAGGAGGGCGAGGCCGTGCTCCTGCGCTGCGTCCGGCGCGACGACGGCGCGCCGGTCCTCGCGTTGCTGTCGCTCGAGGAGTCCCCGAGCCGCCGCCTGCTCGAGCGCCTGCAACACGAGTACGCGGTGCTGCAACACCTCGAGGAGCACATCGAGGAGCGCGACGGGGGGCGGGCGGCCCCGCGGGCGCTGGGTCTCGAGCGCGACGGAGCCGCGGTCGCGCTGGTGCTTGAGGACCCCGGCGGCGTAACGCTCGAGCAGTTGCTCGGCGGTCAGGCCTTGCCGGTCGAGCTGGCGATCGAACTCGCGCTGGCGATCACGGCCACGCTGGCGCGGGTGCACGCCGCGGGGGTCTTGCATCGCGACCTGCGCCCCGAGCACGTGCTCGTCGACCTCGCGCGCGGACAGGCGACCCTGGTCGGCTTCGCCGCGGCGGTGATCGCCGTCGAGGCCGAGGCGACCGCGCTGTCATCGGCGTCGACGGCCTATATGTCGCCCGAGATGACCGGACGGACCGGCCGCAGCAGTGACACGCGCAGCGACTATTACACGCTCGGCGCGGTGCTCTATCGCATGCTCACCGGGCGGCCCCCCTTCGACGAGACCGACCCGCTCAAGCTGGTCCACGCGCATATCGTGCGACTGCCGGGGGCCCCGGAGGCGCTGCGTCCGGCGGTCCCGCGCGGGCTGTCGAAGGTCGTCCTCAAGCTGCTGGCCAAGACCCCCGAGGCCCGGTACCAGAGCGCCCACGGCATCAAGGCCGACCTGCTGCGCTGTCGCGACGACCTGCGAAGCGGCGCGCCGATCGACTTTGAGCCTGGCTCTTCAGACAGGTCCGAACGACTGCGCCTGCCGGAGGGGCTGATCGGTCGCGGCGAACAGGTCGCCGCGCTGCTGCGCGTGTTCGCGGGCTGCGGCGCCGCCGGCAAGGTGGCCGTGCTCGCGGGTCCGACCGGCGTCGGCAAGTCGGCGGTGCTGCACGAGCTCACGACCCAGATCGCCGCGCACGGCGGCCAGATCGCCCCCGGCGCGTGCCGGCGCCTCGATCAGGCGACCCCCTACGCCGCGCTCGCGCAAGGCGTGGCCGCGCTGGTCCGCCAGGCCCTCGCCGAGCCCGGCGCCCCGCTGCAAGCCTGGCGCGAGCGGCTGCTGGCGGCGCTCGGCGGCGAGGGTCGACTGCTGTTCGACGTGCTGCCCGACCTCGAGCTCGTGCTCGGGCCGCAGCCGCCAGTGGCCGGGCTGCCACCGGTCGAGCGGGCCAACCGCTTCCGTCGCGTGTTTCGCCAGCTCCTCCAGGGCCTCGCGCGCCCGCAGCAGCCGCTGGTGATCGTGCTGGAGGACCTCCAGTGGTGCGATCAGGCGACTTTGGAGCTGCTCGACGACACCCTCGGCGGCAGCGACACGCACCACATGTTGGTGCTCGCCACGCTGCGCGACGAGCAGCCCGAGCCCGGCAGCCCGGTGACGGCGCTGTTCTCCGCGATGGCCGCCCGCGGCCAACACGTCCACCGCGAGGCGATCCGTCCGCTGACCCGCGACGAGGTCGCGACCTGGCTGTCCGCCGCGCTGCACCCGTGCCTGCAAGACCTCTCCGGGCTCGTCGACCTCGTCCATGCCAGCAGCGCCGGCAACCCGTTCCTCATGCGCCTGCTCGCCGAATCGTTGCACGAGCACCGCGCGCTGCGCTTCAACAGCGAGCTCGGCGAGTGGGAGTGGCGGCCGCAGCAGGCCGCCCAGGCCCGCCTGCCCGACGACCTCGGCGCGCTGGTCACCGGTCGCTTGCGCGAGCTCCCGGCGGCCACCTTCGCGGTCGTCACCGCGGCCGCCTGCGTCGGCGCCCGCTTCGACCCGGCCCTGCTGGCGACGCTGCTGGCGACGCCGCTGGTCGACGTCACCAGCGCGCTGCGCGAGGCCGAGGCGCGCGGGCTGGTGCTCGCGGTCGACGGCGCGTACCAGTTCCTGCACGAGCGCGTGCAGCAGGCCGCGAGCGTCGCGCTGGCGCCCGCGCGGGCCCAGGCGCTGCACCTCGCGATCGGGCGCGCCGTGGCCAACGCCGGCGCCGGTGACTTCGAGGTCGTCCATCACCTCAACCTCGGCGCCGCCCTGCTCACCGACCCCAACGAGCGCCGCGAGCTGGCCGCGCGCAACCTCGCCGCGGCCCAGCGCGCCCTCGCGGCCACCGCGGTCGCCTCGGCCGCCAGCTACGCGCGGGCCGGCGCCGCCGCGCTCGGGCCGGACGCCTGGGACCACGCGTCGGGCCTGAGCTTCGCGCTCGCGCGGGCCGAGATGGAGGCGCTGCACCTGCTCGGTGAGCTCGACGCCGGCACCGCGCTGTATCAGCCGTTGCTGGCGCGCGCGGGCGACGAGCTCGAGCGGGCCGCGCTGTGCGAGCTCAAGGTCGGGCTCGACATCTTCCACGGCCGCCACCATGACGCGATCGCGGTCGGGATCGAGGGCCTGGCGCGGCTCGGGGCGGCGATCGTCGCCCACCCGGACGCGGCCGCCGTCGCGGCGAGGCACGTCGCGCTCGAGGCCTCGCTCGCCGAACACCGCCTCATCCATCTCGTGGATCTTCCGGTCGCGCGCGACCCCCTGGCCGCGGCGGCGATGCGGATCCTGATGGCGATCGGGCCCGCGGCGATGTTCGTCGACGGACGCCTGGCGTTCACGATCTCGATGGCGATCATCGACCTCACGCTGCGCCACGGCGTCACGCGAGCGACCGGCTACGGGTTCGCCGGCTTCGGCATGTACCTCGCGGGCGCCTGCGGCCAGACCGCCCGCGCCGACGCCTTCGGCCAGCTCGCACTGCGCCTCAACGCCCGCGCCGGCGACGACGGCCTCACCGCGAAGATCCACCAGCAAGTCGGCGCGCTCATCCTCGGCTGGGTCCGACCCTTCTCGCAGGCCCGTGACCTGCTGCTACAAGGCCATCGCCTCGGCGTGCGCACCGGCGACCTGATGACCGCCTGCTACAACGCCACCAGCATGGTGCTCGTCGAGGTCGCCCGCAGCGCGAGCGTGGGCGACGTGCGCGACAGCGTCGACATGCTGCAACGCGAGTCGGGCCGGGTGTTCGCCGTCTACGGCAGCGACGTGCTGGTGATGGCGAAGCGCTGGGCCGGCGTGCTCGCGGGCGAGCTGCCGGCGCCGGACCCCGGCGCCGCGGACACCTGGATCTCCGGCGTGTTCGACGTCGGCTTCGAGCACCAGAGCGCGCTCATCGAGCTCTATCTCAACATCTACCGCACCCACGTGCTCTACCTGTTCGGCTGTCACGCGGCCGTGCTACCGCTGCCGCCGCGGGCCACCGAGCGGCTGCAGGCCCTGGCCACGCCGATGGCGGTCGACGCCCTGTTCTTCCACGCGCTCGTCGCGGGCGCCCGCATCGACGCTGGCACGCTCGACGCCGACGAACGGGCCCTGGCTCTCGCGCAGATCACCGGCGTCGGCGAGCGGATGCAGGGGTGGGCGAGCGACTGCCCGGAGAACTTCTCGGCCCGCCACGCGCTGTTGACCGCCGAGCTCGCGCGGATCCTCGAACGCCACGACGAGGCCGCCGGGCGCTACAAGGACGCGATCCGGGCCGCCCGCCGGCACGGCGAGACCGGCACCGAGGCGCTGGCCTGCGAGCTCGCCAGCCGCCACGCGGCGGCCCTCGGCGATGATGTCCTCGCGGACATGTACTTGCAGACAGCCGCGCAAGCGTACGTCCGCTGGGGCGCCACCGCGAAGGCCGAGCAGCTCGCGCGCACCCACGGCCTGCGCACCCGCCGGGTGGTGATCGAGCGCGAGGCCCCGGACATCGAAGCCTTCGATCTGCACAGCCTGGTCCGGGCCGCGCGCGCGCTCTCCGGGGAGATCCGGCTCGAACAACTGCTCACCACCCTGCTCGAGATCGCGATGGAGAACGCCGGGGCCCGTCGCGGCATCGTCGTGCTCGCGGCCGAGGACGGCTGGCGCGTCGAGGCCGAGGGCGACGCCGACCCGCCGGCGATCCGCGCCCGCATGGCGACACCGATCGAGCAGCACGGCGGCTTGCCGCTGTCGATCATCCGCTACGTCGCCCGCAGCCAGCACGACGTGCTGCTCGTTCGCGCCGATCGTGAGGGCGAGTTTCGTGGCGACCCCTACCTGGTCGCTGGCGGCGTGCGCTCGGTGCTGTGTACGCCGGTCGTGCATCAGGGCCGCTGCACCGGCGTGCTGTACCTCGAGCACGCGCTCTCGGAGGGCGTGTTCACGGCGGCGCGGCTCGAGCTGATTAAACAACTCGCGGCGCAGCTCGCGGTGTCGGTGGAGAACGCCCGGCTGGTCGAGGACCTCCAGCGCGCCCGCAACGAGGCGATCGCCGCCGAGCGGGTCAAGGCCCGGTTCCTGCTCAATATGAGTCACGAGCTGCGGACCCCGCTAAACGCCGTGATCGGGTACGCCGAGCTGATGCAGGAGAGCCTCGAGCTCGGCCACCACGACTCGCTCGGCGGCGACCTGACGCGGATCCGTCGCGGCGCGTACAACCTGCTGCGCACGCTCAGCGGCATCCTCGAGCTGTCCAAGCTGGCCAGCGGCGCCTCGGCGCTGGAGAGCGCGACCGTCGACGTCGCCGCGCTGCTGCGCGAGGTCGCCGGCGAGTTTCAGGGGCTCTCCAGCTCGCGCGGCAACGTCATCGAGCTCGCCTGCCCCGCGGAGATCGGCGGCGCATACACCGACCGCTCGATGCTCCGCTATTGCCTAAACAGCCTGGTGGAGAACGCCTGCAAGTTCACCCGCGACGGCCGCATCATCGTCAAGGTGGAGCGCATGCAGCTCGACGGCCGCGCGCACCTGTTGTTCTCGGTTTCGGACACCGGCATCGGCATCCCCTCGGGCCACCTCGAGACGATCTTCAACGCCTTCACGCAGGTCGACGACGCCGCCAGCCGCGTCTACGAGGGCACCGGCGTCGGACTCACGGTGACCCGCCAGTTCGGCCGCATGATGGGCGGCGAGGTCAGCGTGGTCAGCGAGGTCGGCCGCGGCTCCACCTTCACCCTGCGCGTCCCGGTCAGCTTCGTCGGTTGACGCCCCAGGTACAGTCACGGCCTCCATTCGCCGCCGCGGTTCGCCACCCCCAGGGGCAGATCTGTCTCCGGTTTGGGCGAAGCCGGCCGACCATGTACCGTTGGGCCATGCGATCTCTGACCCGTAACCTTTTTCTGATCATGACCGTCGCCGTCCCGCTCGCCTGCGGCGACAACGGTGGCGGCACCACCGGTGGCTCGACCGGTGGCACGACCGGCGGCGGCACGACCGGCGGCGTTGACACGACCGGCACCCCGACGACCGGCGACCCGAACACGACGACCGGGATGTCGGCCTCGGGTGACACGACGACCGGCGACCCCGCGACCACCGAGCCGCCGACGAGCGATCCCTCGACCACCACCGGCCCCGACCTGACGACCACCACCGACGTCACCGCCACCACCACCGGCGACACGGGCACCGGCAACGAGACCGGCGACCCGGTTGCGCAGTGCATGATGATGCTCCCCGACCCGAACGACACCTGCGGTCAGTGTGCCTGCGCCAATTGTACGGACGAGCTGTCCGCCTGCCAGATGGATGAGGGCTGCACGGCGATCCGCCAGTGCGCGCAGGACAACATGTGCGGCGGCATCGACTGCCTCGGCCCCTGCGGCGGTGTGATCAACGATTACGGCGGCATCGGCGGCGCATCGGGGATGAAGGCCCTCACGCTCGGAAGCTGCATCTCCGACAACTGCGCCGCCGAGTGCGGCACCTGAGGCCGTCCGCGCGGAGCCGCCCGGGAGCGGGGTCAAGGGCCCGCTTGAACCCGACATCGTTCGTCGGATCGTTCGCGCTATTGCTACAACCTCGGTCTGGCCGGCGATCGCTGGCTCGCCGGTCGGGTCGTCGTCGACTTTCAGATCCTCGCCACGGGTGTGGTCGGCGCGAGCACGCTGACCTCGACCACGCTCTCCGACCGGATCGTCGGCGAGTGCACCGTCGAGGCGACCCGGCGCTGGCTGTTCCCCAAACCCGAACGCGGGGTGGTGGTCGATGTCACTTGTCCCTTCGAGTTCGACCCGGGGTAGCCAGTCCGTGACTAGCTCAGTGGCTACATCGCCGCGGCCTTGAGCGCGTCGGCGATCGCGGCCTCCTGGGCGTCCATGGTCGTCAGCAGCGAGGTGCAGGGGATGTAGTCGGCGACGGTGATCTGCGACTCGGGCCATTCACGAAAGCCGACGGAATCGGCGCGCAGTTGGACCTTACCGACCCACGGCACGATGCGGGTCGGTGAGACGCCGGGGCGGGAGACCAGCGCGAGCACCAGACAACCCTGGCCCTGACGCGAGAGCAGCAGGCCGACCGACACGCCGACGCAGCCGGACTTCGGGCACACGCGCTCGGGCTCGGGTCGGAAGTCGATCGCGCGGCCCGGGAGGTGCTTCTCGACCATGACGCGCATCTGCTGCTGCAACGCGGCCCCAAGGCCGCGGTTGTCGTCGACGATGTCGCGCGGGATGATCCTCGGCCAGAGGATCGTCACGCCGCCGGCGGTACCCGGAGACTTCGAGACGTGGCGCTCCTCGAGAGACTCGGCCGCGGCCGGGGCGGGGGCCACGGCGGGGCGGGGCGGGGCGTTGGCGGCCGAAGTCGCGGCCAGGGACGGCTGGGTGGGCGGCGGCGCGTCGACCGTGGTCGGCGCGCAGCTCATCAAGATCGCAGCCAGGGCCAGAGGGCTCGCGTTGCCGGGCGTCGTGCGCATGCCCGCAGTGTACCCGAGTTGGCGGCGGCGATGGGCCTTGACGCGCTCGCTACCCCACCGGTCGCGGGCCAAAAGCCGGGGACCATGGCGGGTCCTTGAAGTAATGTTGCCCCTGCAAGTACCTTGCGCTGTCGTCGATTCGGGTCGGGTCGACCGACAACGGCAAAGTGGTTCGACCGCGGCGAGCACGACGGGGAGCCGTAGTTGTGCGAGGGCCCGCCGCCGCCCTGAGCGCAGCTCTAGGGGGCAGGGGATCCAAGTCCGTGACGCTCGCGAGGGATCCGGCGTGTGATCGCGCGAAGGCCGAATGGACGCCCGTCGTGGCCTCACGGAGGACAATTGGCGCGCGCGAGGGCGCCCGTTGCCGGGGCCGTGAGAGCCCGGCATTACGCCTGTCGGTGGCGAACCCGACTGCACTGTCACGCTGGGCCCGGCAAGCGTCGGCCTTGATCGCCAGCGTGCGCGACGACGCGGTGCGCGACGAGCTGCGCCTGCGCTTCGAGGAGCGCGCCGCGATCTGCGAGTACGACGGCAAGCTGCCGCGCGCCGAGGCCGAGCGCATCGCCTACGACGCGCTGGTGTCGGCCGCCCGCGACCTCGCCGGTCACGTCGCCTGAGCGCGTCATGGACCTTCGTGTACGACGGCGATCGCGTCGAGGTCGAAGCCACCGCCGCCGCCGCCGCACCAGGTCCGCGCCCCGTAGTAGGCCTCGCCGACGTCTCGCAACCGGACATACTTCGCGCTGCTGAGACCGACCTGCGCGAGGTCGAAGGCGTCGCCGCCGGCCGTCGCGGGGTCGGTCGGATCGATCGCATTATCGGGGCCAGCGAACACGCGGGCGACCCCGGCGCAGCCGAGCGGCGGGTGGTCGCCGAGCGGGTCGCAGGGGAAGGCGTGCCAGGTCAGCCCGTCCGCGCTGACGAGCACCCGCGCCGGCTCGACGAAGGTCGACTTGCCGACGGGCAGCGGGTTCTCGAACACGATGAAGTCCGCGCCGGGTCCGTCGACGATCGCCGGCGCGGCGAAGTACACCGTGATCTCGCCGCCGCAGCCGAGCGACAGCACGTCGACGCTGCCGGTCCCCTCCGGCCCGGCCTGCGGCGGTCCGAACACGACCTGCGGGAACCGGTCCTGACCGAACATGGCCCCCTCGGGGCTAAACGACTCGACGCAATCCACGAAGGCGTCGCTCGGCCCGACGCCGGGCTCGCAGGTGAACGCCACCGGGCTGTCATCCATGTCGAGCGGGTCGGCTGTGGTCGCCGCGGTGGTGGTCGCCGTCGTCGTCGCTGCGCCGGTGGTGGGCTCGCCGGTCGACATCTCACCGCTCGTCTCGGCGGCGCTGGTAGCGACCTCCGACCCGGGATCGGTCGGGCTGCAGGCGGGGAGGGTGAGCACGAGCAGGAGCCGTCGCATCGGCCGGATGGTAGCGGCTCGCGCGCGCGACGGGGGCGACGTGCAGGTGTGTGCAGGTGGCACGAAGGCCACGCTCACCGGGCCCGCGCCTGTTGCGCAGCACCCGCGAAAAACCGCCGGGGGGCGTGTGAAGCGGTGATCCTCGGCGGCGAGACCTACGACCTCGACAGCAAGACCGTCGTCGCCGACCAGGACCGCTGGCTCACGCACCTGCCGCTCAAGTGAGCGTCAGGGGCCGGCGCCCAGACCAGCGATGGCCGCGTCCAGGGTCCGCGCGAAGCTGCGGCCCTGATACACGCCGCGGATCTGTCCGGCGGCGTCGATGAGCACCAGGTGCGGGTACATGCGCACGCGAAAGCCCCGGGTCATGAGCCCGTGGTCGTCGAGCGCGATCGGGAAGCCGAGCGCGTGGGCATCACGATAGGCCGAGACCAACTTCGGTACATCGCCGTCGCGGTCGGCGTTGACGGCGATCACCCGCAACCCCGGGTGACGCCCGGCGAGCTCGCGGTACATCGGCATCTCTGACTTGCACACGCCGCACCAGGTGGTCCAAAAGATCAGGAGGTGCGGGCGGCCTTCGATGCCCTGGAGGTCGGCGGTGCGCAGGATCCCGCCGTCCAGCAGCGGTACGGCGAACTCGGGCAGCGGGTCGCCCGCGCTCGCCGGCGCCAGCGTCGGCCACACGCGGACCAGACCCACCAGGTCGCGCCCGGCACACGCGAGCACCAGCGCCGCCACGGTAAAGCCGACCAGCGCCGCCGCGCGCGGCCTTGCTGTCCCCGGGGACAGGTCGTTGGGCGCGAGCGTCGGGCGCACGACTCCGGCGAGCACCAGCGCGGCGACGGCCCCGAGCAGCGCCGGGAGGTACGAAGGACCAGGCAAGTCGACGACAGCCGCCAGCAAGTGCCCGCCGGCGCCGATGACCAGCATCGGCACCAGGCACAGCGCCGCGCGATGGGCCCGCGTCGGCCCGAGCAGCCACTCGACCGCCGCGCTGGCGAGCAGCCACGGCAGCAGCGGCCACAGCCCCTGCACCAGCCCGAGCAGCCCGCCCAGGCCGCCGAGCGCCCACAGGTCCGCGAGCGCGTCGCCGAGGTCGGGCAGGCCGACGGCCGCCAGCCAGCTCAGCGCGAGCACCGTCGCGTCGTGGCGACCTGCACTTTCGGGCAGGTCCCGCAGCGTCACCCGCGGGGCCACCAGCATGCCACCGACCCGCCGAAGGAGCGTCGTCATCCTGACCCCGTACGTCGCCGGGCCGCGGCGACCAACGCGGGTGCGAGCCGCCGGCCGGCCGCCACGCGTCGCAGCTCCGGGGCGCGCAGTCGATGCAGCAGGCTCATCGCCAGCGGCAGCGGCGTCGCCGGGTCGAGCACCAGTTGGACCTGCGCGGCGTACGATCGCCGCGTCTCGGGCCGCGGGGCGCCGCGGGTGCTCGGCGTCCGCGGCAGCTCAAGCTGCCGCGGCACCCCTGCGGGCGGCGGCGGCGGGCTGAGGACGAGGGCGCGTCGCGGCGCCGGCGGCAACGCGAGGGTGGGATCCCGCTCGTCGTCCCAGTCGTCGCCGATCGGCAGGTCGAGGTCGTCGAGGTCGTCGCTGGCGTCGAGCGCGTCGCTGGTGTCGTTCGCGTCACTCGCCGGACCCGGCAACTGGAATCTCCGCGAGACGCGGGCCAGCGCATCGGCGTGGGCGTGGCCGGCGGCCCGCGCCGTCGACTCGCGCGGCCCCGGCACGACCCGCAGCGACAGACCCGGCGCAGCGATCTCGCCGAGCTCCGGGAATGGGTCGTGAGGCCCCGAGCGCAGCATCCACGCGGTCGCCCGCGCGTGCGCCTCGGGGCCGTCGTGCAGGGTGGCTCCGGCGAGCGCGCGGCGCCAAAGCTCGGCGAGGCCAGCGAGCGACTCGCGGGCGCCGAGCTCGAGCACCGCGTGGGCGGTGGAACGGTCGCAACACGGGTTACGCACCAACTGCTCGGCGATCGCCGGACACGCCAGCCAGCGCCGCTGGTTCTTGGCGATCGCGCTGCAGACCATCTCCGGCGCGGCGCGGGCGAGCACCCCGAGGGTGGCCGCGTGTACGCGCGGGTGATGCACGATCAGGCGCAGGGTCTCGGGGTTGCGGATCCGTCGGCGCGCCATCATGTCCAGCACCACCGGGGGCAGGTGCGGGTCGGCGAGCGCCGTCATTAAGACCGCCGCCGGCAGCTCACCAGCGGTGCGACTGGCCAGCTCCGCGAGCGTCGGTCCGCCGCGCACCCACAACTGATACAGGGCCAACCACGGCTCCGAGCCGGCGAGCGGGGCTCGCCCGCGGGCGACCATTTCGCGGGCGGGCAGCGGGGAGTCGGGCGCCAGCAGGCGCGCGAGTCGGGGCCCGAGTTGGGCGTCGTCGAGGCCGGCGTGCTGCAGCACCACGACGATGACTACCACGGATCCGCGCGTGCATCGCGGCGCGGCCTGAAGAGCGCCGGGGCCCCCCGCGCGCGCCCGCATGTTACCGTCACCGTCGTGACCGAGCCGAGGAAGCCCCCGGACGACGACGACGACCTCGCGGGCCATTTTCCGGTCGCGGCGAGCTCGCTGATGGCGATGCGTCTGACGCCCGAGATGCGGCGCGTGATGCAGGCCGCCAAGACGACGACCACCCATCCCACGACCGACTTCCTGCCGCGCCCGATGCCGCAGTACAAGCTGTCGCTGCGCACCTGGTCAATGCCCGTGCTGGCGATCCTCGGGCTCGCTGTCGTCATCTTCGTCGTCGCGTTCTGGCTCAACATCCTCACCGACCCCCCCGACAGCGGCAACGAGGTCAGCGCGAACGGGCTGCTCCAGGCGATCCTCTTCCAGGACGTCGACCAGGCGCGCAACACCCTCAACGGCCTCGGCGAGGTCATGGCCGCGGTCCTCGGCCTCGCGCTCACGGTCTCCAGCATCATCGTGCAGTTGGCCGCGACCCGCTTCACCCCGCACATCACCTCGCTGTTCTTTCGCGCGCGCACCAACCTGCTGGTGCTCGGCTTCTTCGTGACCGCGACGGTGTTCGTGGTGTGGGTCAACTTCTCGATCAGCGCGACCTACGTGCCCCGCTGGGGCGTGCTGTTCTCGATGATGCTGATGACGGCCAGCCTGCTGCTGCTGTTCCCGTACTTCGCCTACGTGTTCGACTTCCTCGACCCGGAGAAGATCGTCGGACGCATCACCGCCAACGGGCTCTACGCCTGCACGCCGATCCGCGGGCGCGCCGCCCAGGCGGTCGACCGGCGCCAGTTGCAGTCGATCGAGGCCGTCGAGCACCTGACCAACATCGGCCTCAACGCGCTGCAACAAAAGGACAAGAACATCGCGTCCAGCGCGATCGACGCGCTGTGCCACTTCGCGGTGCTCTACGGCGAGACCAAGGCCGGCATGTTGCAGGACTGGCACAAGGTCGCCCAGTGGAACCGCCAGAGCCCCGACTTCGTGTCGCTCTCGGCCGAGGCGATCGAGGACCTCAGCGAGCGCCGCACCTGGCTCGAGTGGAAGGTCCTGCGCCAGTACCAGATGATCTTCGGCGAGGGCCTCTCGCAGATCAAAGACGTCTGCTACCTGATCGCGATCGACACCCGCCGGCTCGGCGAGGCCGCGGCCCGCCGCAACGACCTCCAGGCCCTCGACCTGGCGATCAAGTTCTTCAACACCTACCTGCGCGCGACCTTCAACGCCAACGACATCCGCACCGCGTACAACACCCTCCACCAGTACCGCCAGCTCGGCGAGATGATCGTCCACGAGGGTCGCGCGATCATCCGTCGCGCGGCCTCCCGCTCCGAGCGCGAGCAGCTCGAGGCCCGCGAGCGCGCCGAGATCCTCGAGCGCCGCGCGATCGACCTGGCCAGGTTCATGCGCTACTACAGCGGCGTCGCGTTCCAGCGCGGCATGGTCTTCATCGCCGAGGTCATCGCCCACGACATCGGCACGCTCTGCGCCGAGGCCTTCCGGGCCAAGAGCGCCTGCCACCAGAAGCTGCTCAACTACTTCCTCGCCGTCGACGACGTCACCGAGTCCGCCGACCAGCAGAAGGCCCTCGGCGGCGTCCGCCTCGCCCAGATCAAGCTCGCCACCACCTACCTGCTGCACGGCGCCGTCCACCTCGCCAAGCAGGTCGCCGACGACATGGCCGGCGAGGACCACCGCCGCCTGCGCGGCATGTGGCAGAAGCTGGCCCGCCTCGATGACCGCGAGTTCTGGGAGGTCAACGACCGCGGCGTCAACTTCGAGTACCTGCCGCCCGAGCAGAAGGCCGTGCTCCCGCGCTTCTTCGCGTGGTTCGAGGGCCTGCAATTCGAGCAGCCCGACGACGACAGCATGAACAACTCGGTGCGCCTGCAGCCCTGAGCCGGCGATCGCATGCGCCTCCATCACCTCGCGCTGCGCGTGACGGACCCTGTCCGATCGGCCAGGTTCTACGCCGGGCTGCTCGGCCTGCGCGAGCTCAAGAGCCATCACGATGAGGATGGCGTGCGCGCAGTGTGGCTCGCGCTCGGCGACGCGGTGCTGATGCTCGAGCGGTCGCTGCGGTCGCCAGGCCCCGCGGACGGCTCGGGCCACGTGCTCGTGCTCGCCTGCGACGACCTCGCGGACGCGGCCGCGCGCCTGGCCGCGGCCGAGGTCGAGGTCGGCGATCGCACCGAGTTCACGCTGTACTTCGCCGATCCCGACGGCCACCGCGTCGGCCTGTCGGCGTATCGCTTCGAGTGACCGACCCTCGGCTTTCGTGTTCACGACGGCTATGGCGACGCGCCGCTCAAGTTCATCGGCACGGCCGATGACAAGGGCGTGTGGACCTTGCGCGACGTACCGCTCGGCACCTACGGCATCGCCGTACGGGTCGCCGGCAAGTGGCAGATTACGCTCGGTGAGCGCGTCGGTCAGGGCATGAAAGAGGGCCAGGTCTACAACACCGGGTCACTCGCCCTCGACCGCAAGTAACGACGTTCGCGCGGAGAGGGCCCGTTTCGGGCCCCAGCCCGATCGTGATACTCACGCCCATGGCCAAGAACCTCGCACTCCTCGCCCTCATCCTCGGCGTCGCCTCGCTGTTCCTCCCCATGACGCAGGCGCTGGGCGGGCAGATCACGGTCGGCGCCTTCCGCGGGACCGAGACCAACCTCGTCGGCGCGCTGCTCCTCATGGGCCCGTCGACCTTCGCGGCGCTGTTCGGCGCGACGCTCGGCCGCAAGCGCTTCGGTCGCGGCCTCGGCTCCCTGCACCTCATCTTCGGCGTGCTCGGCCTGCTCATGTGCTCGATCATCCTCGGCGATGAGAACGTCGCCAGCGGCATGGTCCAGGTCGGCATGGGCACCTACCTCGCCACCGCCGCCGGCCTGCTCGTCTTGATCGCCGGCCTCGTCGGTCTCATCAAGCCCGACCCCAAGCGCTGAGCCCCGCAGCGAGCCGTGCGTCACGCTCGCGGACGTTCGACTCCCACAACCACGGCGCCAGACCACATGAAAGCTGCACGACCAGCGCGACCACCAGGCCGCGACTGGTCGTGTGCTTTCGACCCGAGCCGAGCGCGAGCGAGACGAGCGCCCAGCGCAGGTGAATGACAACAGAGGGATCTGGCGGCCGGTTGCGCGTGTGCATGTGCGACGCATTGCAACGCCGGTGCCAGCGAGCTTCATGGGGCTGGTGGTCGGTCGCCACGACCCGCAACGGACATTGTGTCGCGGCGGTGGAGGCCGGACGAAAACCTGTCGCGCCGGCTCAGGTGCGCCGGGCGTCACGCGAGATCGCGGTCAACACCTCGCGCAGGCCCGGACGGTCGGCGCGCGTCAGCGTCTCCGCGAACGACAGGCCCAGGCGCTGCATACGCGTAACGCGGGTGATACTCCTGGCAGATGCGCAGCGCCTCGCTCGTGTTCTGAAACAGCCAGCTCTCGACGCTCCAGAACGGCACGAGCAGCGCGAGTCGCTCGAGCGCGGAGGTTCGGCCGCGTCGGAGCAGCAACGCCTCGACGCGAGCACGCACCTCCTCGTTGAAGCGCCGGACGTTCTCGCAGAGGTCGACGCCGGCCCGGGCGAAGTGCAGCCGGCGTTCGTC